>Ga0310124_10000203_pt1 | contig 40781 bp, 37 predicted proteins | sample CB11b_AW_Bot5_MG_FD_203507 | JGI IMG/M metagenome (GOLD analysis project Ga0310124, IMG submission 203507) | Marine microbial communities from Western Arctic Ocean, Canada - CB11b_AW_Bot5 | ecosystem: Environmental > Aquatic > Marine > Oceanic | place: Canada: Western Arctic Ocean | collected... | reverse complement strand
GTTGGCGACCACGCCCAGCGGTTCGCGGAAGAATATCTTGGCCTCGAGCCATGTCAGCGTCCACAGTCCTCGCAGCATGCTGGTGGTTTCCCCGGGAGTCCTACGTCACCGCGTATGTGAGACACATGTCAGTAGATTAACTACGAATCGAATGTCCCGTCAGTTTGAGAAAGACATCCTCGAGCGTGGGTACCACCGTCCGAAAATCGGTGACCCGAATTTCGCCCTCAGCGAGCCCGTGGATTACCGACGTCACCAGCTCGTCGCCCTGCCCCCGAATCGTGTATTCGTCACCGCGGCGGTCCACGTCGTCGACCTCGGCAATAGCGCGAAAGTGTGACTCGGCCCCCGGGTCGAGTGTCGAAAGGACGACGGTCCGCGCTGGGGAATGGCGGGTGACGAGCTCTTGCGGCGACCCCGTGTCGACGATTCGCCCGTGGTCGATGATGGCAACGTGATCACACAGACGCTCCGCTTCCTCCATCAGATGCGTCGTGAGAAAGACGGTTTTGCCTCGGTCACGAATCCCGCGTATCAAGTCCCAGATGGCATGACGGGCTTGGGGGTCGAGACCTGTCGTGAGCTCGTCAAGAAACACGACCTCTGGATCATTGATGAGCGCGAGGGCGATAAATAGCCGCTGCTTTTGGCCGCCCGACAACGTCATAAACCAGGCGTCGCGTTTGGAAGACAGACCGAGCTGCTCAAGCAGCATGTTCCCGTCGATGGGTGCGGGGTAGAGTGAGGCCCAGAGATCAACCGCTTCCCACACTTTGATCCGTTTCTGAAGCTGCGCTTCTTGCAACTGGACGCCAATGCGGTCGTGGAGCTCGGACGCTTCACGCGATGGATCCACGCCGAGCACTTCGATGGTGCCGTCGTCTGGCGTCCGCAGCCCTTCGATGCACTCCATCGAGGTTGTTTTCCCAGCACCGTTTGGTCCGATCAGGCCAAAAATTTCACCGGTCTCGACCTTGAACGAGACATCATCAACCGCGACATGTCGCCCGTAGGTCTTCCGCATATTCCTGACCTCGACCACCGGCATCAGGCGGGGTCCTCCGGCGCGATTGACGTCAAGACATTGGGGTAGGTGTCTGCGGTGGCTGTGCGGAGGCGTCGCGCTGGGTATTGGTGACCGCGGACGCGCGCGGCGGCGACGAGACGATCCCTCCCGGTCGGTGTGTGCGTCGCCGAGGTCATTTCGCGGGGCGATAGGTCGATTCGAGTGCCCGTCGATAGTCTAGTGCACCGTCGTCGAGATGAGGCCAAAAGCCTCGGGTTCCGAGGGCCGCCTGGCGCAAGGCGCCGCGCCGAGTCATACCGGCTGTATGGCGAGAAGCGGGAACGCGGCGCCGGGTGGTACTGCGGGCCAGAGGATTGACTTCATCTCGACGGCGGTGCACTGGGTCGCGAGGCGAGTGCGACTGGCGAGCACCGCCGCGGGGCGGCACGCATCGCCGGCTGAGTGCCCTTCACATCTGAGAGATGGGTGGGAGACAGTGGCTCAAGAATTGGCGTGCTACATCGACGCGACGGGAAGGATCTCGACCGTGCCATCCATGATGGTTAAGTGGGGGCATGTCTTCGAGAGCCTTTGGATCGCTTTGATACTCTTGCCCTCCAACACGCAATACCGGCCGACGTAGGTACTCGCAGTGCCTGCGCGTTTTTCTTTGATCTCTTTGGCTTTTCCCACGAGTTGTGTGGCGGCCGAGCTTTGCAACGGAGCGCCATCGACCAACGCTCCTGCTTTACCCAGCTTCTCGATATACAGGACCCACTTCTTGTCCAGGGCTTCGTTTTGCTTGGGTGACAGTTTCTTGGGGTCGCCGCCACGATAGAGAATAAGGAATTTTGCCAAGAGTGATCTCCTTTGAAAGTTGACGTCGAGTATAGCGGGCCGCGTCAAGTCGTGGCCATGGAATGCTCCGCGTGGGAGTGCCTCTAGCGCACCGCCGTCGAGATGAAGTCAATCCTCGGGCCGGAGCACCACCTGGCGTCGCGTTCCCGCTTCTCGCTATACCGCCGGTATGACTCGGCGCGGCGCCTTGCGCCCGGTGGCCCTCGGAACCCGAGGCTTTGACCTCATCTCGACGGCGGTGCACTAGATGATTCGGTTCTTCCACGTTCCGCGACGAAAGACCGTTACGCCGACGGCGGCCAAGAGCGTCTGACAGCACGCGATGGTCACGAACACGTCGGTCGGTCCGAAACCGAGCGGGCCGGAGAGCGTCCACGCCAAGGGTAGCTGCACGACCCAATACACGCCGAAGTTGATCCAAGTCGGAGTCCACGTGTCGCCAGCACCGTTAAAGGCAAGCACCGTGACGAGACCGAATCCCCAGAACACATAGCTCGCGGCGACGAAGCGAAGGCACCGGGCGCCGATAGCCACGACTTCGGGGTCCACGCTGAGCACACCGACGATGGGGTTGGCGAACACGAGAAAGATCAGTCCGACGATTCCGAGAAAGACGGTGTTGCACCGAGCCGTGAACCACACCGCCCGTTCGGCGCGGTCCGGCTGATCGGCGCCGAGGTTCTGTCCGACCAGGGTTGCCGCCGCGTTACCGACACCCTACGCGGGCAGCAAGACAAACACGATGATGCGGATCGCGACGGTGTATCCGGCGAGCACGTGATCCCCGAGCGGGGCCAGAATCCGGATAAGCCCGAGAGAACTCGCCGTACCGACAAGGTACTGGAAGACGCCGACGCCGCTGACCCGCATCAGACGTCGCGGGATCGCGACGTCGAGACGGGCGTGCCGCCAACTAATACGCACCCGGCTGCCCGGATCGCCGAGTTGTCGCAGCTGATACACGACCCCGACGGCTCGCGAGAAGGTTGTGGCGATAGCCGCGCCCTCGAGACCAAGGGCAGGGATAGGTCCGAGACCGAAAATCAGGAGCGGGTCGAGGACAAGGTTCAGTAGATTCGCGAGCCAGAGCGCCCGCATGGCGCGCGCGGGGTCGCCGGCACCCCGGAAGATGCGGTTGATCAAAAACAGTAGGAGGACGGTGATATTGCCGCCCAGCATGATTCCGGTAAAGGCACGTTCCTGGGACGCGAGCGCGGGCCCGCGCCAAGCAGTCGCAGCAGGTTGCCCGCGAACACGGCACCGGCCACCCCCAACACCACCGATAGGGCTGCGCCGCCCGCGATGGCTTGGACTGCGGCGACGGACGCGTCGCGTGAGGATCCCTCTCCAATACGACGCGCCACCGTGGCGGAGGCTCCCATGCTAAGCCCGATCGACACGGCAAACACCAGCGAAAGAAGGGCGTCGGATAGACCGAGGATCGCGATGGAGTCAGCCCCGAGCCGACCGACAAAATACACGTCCACGACACTGAACACCGATTGCATGGCCATCTCGAGCACCATGGGGACAGCCAGAATGAGGACGGCCCGCGCGAGGCTGCCCTCGGTGTAGTCATGGCTTGTGCCCCGCAGCGCGTCCCGCACATCGGAGAGAAGATGTCGGAGCTGACTGGTGTGACCGAACGACCGAAAAAGGGACGAGATGAAGGAGACCACTTTGGGCCACGCCGTGCGCGCCCGCGATCAGCGGGGGAGCCGCGTGACTTTCTGGAACGAAAACCGAAGCTAACGAAGGAGGACGAGAGGGGGGGGCGCGTTAGCTGTTAATTCGCATCGGCTGGAAATAAAGATGAATTTCAACTATAAACCACGACGTCGTCTCTGACCAGCGCCCCCGCCCCCGAGACGATAGAACGAGGAAAGTTTTGACCAGAGTCACACAGTCGACCGCTATCGTGCTGATGCTGTTCAGTGGCAGCACCTCCACGGCTCAGACTACTGATTGGCCCGTATATCTCGGCGATCTCGGCCGCCAGCACTATTCCGAGCTCGTTCAGATCACTCGCGAGAATGTCAGCCAGCTCGAGGTCGCATGGACCTACGACTCTGGCGAACTCAGAGGCACTCGGTCCACCATGTATACGAGCCCCCTCGTTATTGACGGCGTGCTGTATGGTCTCTCCCCCCAGCTCGACGCGTTTGCGCTCGATGCCGCGACCGGTGAGGAGTTGTGGCGTTTTGACCCCGGTCTCAACGGGGCCGCTCAGCGGGGGCTGATGTGGTGGGAGAAAGGCGGGCAGCGGCGTCTCTTCTACGCCGCCGGCCGCCAGCTCATCGCGGTGAACGCCGGAAGTGGCGCACCCGTTGGGAGTTTTGGCGTGGACGGCCGGCTCGATCTCACACCGGATGGTGACCGCGCGGGCTATATCGGGGTGACCGTCCCAGGGCTGGTGTTCGAAGACCTCCTCATCCTCGGGTATTCCACGTCCGAATCCGCGGATGCGTATCCGGGTTCGATTCGCGCGTTTAGTGCGCTCGACGGCGAGTTGGTCTGGCGGTTCGATACGATTCCGGCCCCCGGCGCCCCCGGGTCAGAGACGTGGGCGGAGGGATCACTCGAGGTTGCTGGTGGCGCGAACGTCTGGACAGGCATGGCGCTGGATGAGGAGCGCGGATTGCTGTTTGCACCCACTGGCTCCGCGACGCCGGATTTCTATGGCGCGAAACGGCTTGGCGATAATCTGTTTGCGAACTCTCTCTTGGCGCTTGACGTGCGGACGGGTGAGCTCAAATGGTATTACCAGGTGGTGCGTCACGATCTGTGGGATCGCGATAACCCATCACCACCGACGCTGGTCGAGCTCGACCGCGACGGTGAGACGATCGATGCGGTCGCGCTGACGACGAAATCGGGTCACTTGTATGTCTTCGACCGGGAGACCGGCGAATCGCTCTATCCGATCGTCGAGGTTGAGCAACTCGCGAGCACGTTGCCCGGAGAGGTGCCGGCGTCGAGTCAGGCCGTCTCGACGGTGACGTTTAGCCGGCAGCAGTTTCAGATCACACAGCGCACACCAGAGGCGACGGCCTTTGTTCAGGAGCAGATCAAGGACTGGGATCTGCGCCCGTGGGCGCCACCCCGAGTCGGAACCGTCTTGATTCAGCCGTGGTATGACGGCGGGGCGGAATGGGGTGGGTCGGCGTTTGACCCCAGCAACAACCGACTGATTCTCAACGCGAGCGATGTGCCCGGTATTCTCGAGCTTACCGAAGTGCCGGTCGGGTCGAGCGACTACGGCGCGTTTGCCCAGCACTGCGCGAGCTGTCATGGCTTGACGTTGCAAGGCACCGAGACCGCGCCGAGGTTGGTCGGAGTGTTTGACCGTTTGGACAACGAGGAGGTTGTCCAGATCATGAGCGAGGGGCGTGGGCGTATGCCTGGATTCGCGCACCTGGATGAGGCACAACGCCGGGCGATTTTGCGATACATCGACTCCCCAGATCCATCGGTTGATGAACCAACCGGCGAGCTCAGCTACGTCCTTGGTGGATATGTATATCTTCGCGACCACGAGGGTCTGCCTGGGAGCAGCCCACCCTGGGGCACACTCAATTCGATAGACCTCGCGACCGGCGGGATCGCCTGGTCGGTGCCGTTTGGAAATTACTTGTCGCATCCGGATCTCGGTTTTGGGGCCGTCAACTATGGCGGACCCGTCGTCACGGCGTCCGGGTTGATCTTTATCGCGGCGACGCCCGACAAGATGATGCGGGCGTATGACGCGACGGACGGTGCGGTTGTCTGGCAGGCGGAGCTACCCGCCGGCGGGTTCTCGACGCCAGCGGTTTACAGTGTCGACGGGAAACAGTTTGTCGTGATCGCGGCGGGCGGGGGCCGGGCGGGCCCGCCGTCGGGGACAGAGTATGTCGCGTTCGCCCTGCCGTGAGGCATACCGTTACCGATACAGGCTTGGCCCGACCAGGCGAGGCTGTGTCTGTTCGGCGCGAAGCAAACGGGTGCGCGCGGCGGTCAGGCATTCCCCGTCGTCGTCCCCGTCGTCGAGGTCATCGATGAATGGTGCCTGGTGGAGCGCCTCCCGCCAGCCGAGGGAGGGCGCCGCCTGGTCTCGCACGGCATGCATGAGCTTGAGCGTGCGGAATCCATCGAACCACTCATGAAGGTGTCTGAGTCGGGCGAGCGTGTTCGGAGCGTGCTCCCTCAGCTTCTGCCACACCGCGGGCGCACCGTGTGATTTGAGGAAGGCGCGCGTGAGCGGACCCATCTCGGAGAGTGAGGTGAGGTGTGCGTCGGGAGAGAGTCTCGACAGACGCCCGAGCGTCCGCGTGACCTCACGTACCGCCGAGAAACAGTCCGGGTGATAGAGCTCGAGCGGAGTGCTTCCGGCCAGCTTGGCGGCTTCCGCGCCGGTTCCAAAGGGGACTCGGTCAGACACGCGACTGCGAATGTGGATGGGCGCGCCATGGAGCCGCACGATCGGGCGTATCTTGCAGAGCTTGTCCAGTAGATAGAAATCTTCGGCTGCCTGCCGCGCGGGGACTCCTCGGACCTGAGCGTACCGAAGCGCGTGTAGGACCATCGTGCTCCCCATGGAATGAAATGCGAACGGGGAGTGAGCCCAGAGGAGGCCCCGCTGAAAATATCGCAGCCTGATCTCGTAGAGCGCCGTGGCCCGGTCCACCGCGGGTCGACCACTGGGCTCGTGCCAAAAAGGGAAGAGTGCGGCGGAGCAATCCGGTGCGAGCTCCGCAATACGGTCAAAATAGTCGTCCGGCAAGCGCGCATCCGCATCCATCATCGCGATAAACGGAGACCGGACCTGACCGGCGGCAATGAGCACTAAGGCGATGTCCGCGCCGATCTTGCGCGCGAGCCCGACACCCTGACGCGATGGCAGGCGGCGACTCGTCGTGAAACGATCGACCACCAGTAGTGTCGTCCGCGTATCCCGTCCCAGCCATCCTCCGTTTCCAATCTCCTGCAGCGAAAATCGGGTCGCGAGCTCGCGAAAACACTGTGCGTTGGCGGAATGCACCCAGTCGTCTGCGGTCTGGCGACCATTGATCACCGCAATCACAAGGAGACGTCCGCCTCCCGCCACCGCGCCATCGTAGCCGTCGACAAACGAGGCCGGCTCCGCACATAGGGGGACCACCATGACCTGGTCGAATGCCTCTCGGCACATCGCCGCCAAACCGGTCTCGGGCTCTGCGTGACGGTGGCGATATTGGGCGGAGCCGGCGGCGATGTCTATTGCCCGGGGGCGCATTGGGTCTCTTGTGATCGCCGCTCACCCGGCGGCGCGAACTCTTACCGCGCGTTCCCAACGGGTGCGGCGGACGCTACCCCTCGAATGATCTTGAGCGTGGTGCGAATCTGGCCGACATGCATCGTGGTGTGCTCGGCGGCGTGAAACACCAGACCCATCACTGTGGATGGGAGTCGGTCGCGGCCGACGGCGCGTGCTTCAAGAAGCGAGGTCTCGGCGGTCGTCCGCAACTGCTCGACACACGCATCAATCTGCCCGACCGCGGCCTCGAACAGAGCCTCTGGCGAACGCTCCACACCAAATCGGGACTCGTCTCGAAGATAGGCGAGCTGGGCGGCGCTCAGTTGGGTGCCGTGTGCATAGCAAAACAACCGGTCGAGACTGCCGACGATGTGCGCCAGATGGAATCCGATGGTCGCCGCGCCGCCGGGAGAGATTCGGCACTCCTCGATTGACACGTGCTCTTGCATGGGCCGAAGCTCTCTGCGCGCTTGCAAGAGGGCATGTACGACTGGCATGAGTGCGTTCGAAACGCCATCAATCTTTCCCCGAAGCCAGACCTCTGGTTGGTCCGCGGCCGGTGTCATCGCTCGACCCTTGTCGTGCGGGCGTCGGGTGCGTCCGCATTCACGTGGGGGGCGCGTGTCTCGGTCGGCGACCCTGGCTGGTAATACTGCTTGTACATACCGCGGCGGAAGATCCAGCCGCCCAGCGGGCCCAGCCAATTGAGCACGTGATGCATATATCCAAGATCCATCAGCTCGATGAGGTTGCCGTCGACGTCCTTCGCAAAGAAAAAGGTGTGGCCCCGTGGCGACCGCTCCGGTGCGCTCACACACTCCACGCCCTTGGCGACAAGATATTCGTGCCACTTCCTGGTGTTCCGCACGTTGAACGAAATGTGGGTGAGACCAACCCGGTTCCACGGTATCGCAACCGGTGGCTGGTGTGGCGCAAATTCGAAAATCTCGAGGACGGCCCCGCCGGGTATCCGGATCCAGCCGATCTTGCACGTCGGTGTGGGCGCGTCCACACCAAAAAACTGTCGAACCCGCTCGGCCGGCGTGTCGGAGACCCCAACCAGTGGGCACCCGAAGACGTTCCAATAAAAACGCACGGACCGGTTGAAGTCCGATACCGTGATGCCGCAATGACTAAATGACCGCGCCCGCACTCGTGTCTCCTCGCAGCCGGTAGTGAAGGTCACACGGCGTTGGACCGGCGCTGCCATCCGGCCGACCGCGTCGAGCCACTACTCTAGTTCTGTCTCGATGATGTGGTCAGCGACCCGCAGCGCTTGTGCCGCGATCGTCAGACCTGGGTTCACGGCGGCCGACGACGGAAAGAACGATGCGTCAACCACAAACAGGTTGTCGATATCGTGCGAGCGACAAAACGTGTCGAGCACCGATGTCTGGGGATCGTCTCCAAAGCACAGAGTGCCGCATTGGTGGGTTGTGTTCTGCGTGAGGTGAGAATGTCGATAGACGAACCAGAAGCCCAGACGCCTGAGCACACGGCTGACTTCGTGTACGAGACGTCGATGCGCCGACACATTGCTTGGTTGATATGTGAGCTGTATGCGGCCATTGGAGGTGACGGTGACTCGGTTCTCGACCCGCGGCAAGTCTTCGGTCATGGCGAGCCAGTCGACGCCGCGCGCGACCCAAAAGTCGAAAAAGCCCTGCCACATCCAGGGCGCGGCGGTTTTCGCCATGACCCCATGGGTGCGACCCTGTGACTGAATTTGGCCCAACGGGTAGCCATCGTCCGAACCACCGAAGTAGTAGTCATTGATCGCGACCGTCTTTTGAAACGTGGTCGGGTTCCTCCGAAACGGATGGAAACCCGCCATCATCGTGGCGAGGTGCGCCATATACCGCCGCCCGACCAGCCCCGATGAGTTGGCCAGCCCGTCCGGATGCTTCTCGGTTGCCGACCGGAGAAGGAGCGCGGCGGAGTTCACCGCGCCGCACGACACCACCACCAGCGGCGCGAACACGGTCTGGGTTTCCCCGTTGTACTCGACCTCGACGCCCCGAATCTTTTTCCCCGGCGCGTCGGTCACCAACCGGTGCGCGTAGGCGTTTCTCCACAGGGTGACGTTGGGTCGCCGCGTTGTCGGCTGGATGCAACACACATCCGTCTCGCCTTTCTTGTGAAGCTGGCATGGGAAGGAGTTGCACGTGTTGCAGAGAATGCACCCTCCGGGCGTGTCTGGGTCGATGAGTCCCAATGGGAGTGGGGAAGGATGCAGACCCTGTTGTTTCAGGCCTTCCACGATGGCCGCGATCGGTTCTTCGTGAGGTATCGCGGGATATGGATACGCCTCCCGCGTGGGTTCCGTCGGGTCGATACCCCTCTCCCCGTGGACGTGGTAGATCCGTTCGGCGCGCGTGTAGAAGGGCGCGAGCGTGTCGTAGTCGATCGGCCAGGCCGGAGACGTTCCGTCCACGTGTTCGACCGCTCCGAAATCTTCACGACGGAGCCGATACATCACGCTACCCCAGAACTTGGTGTTCCCTCCGACACAATAGTGCGTATACGGTCTGAACGACCGGCCGTTTCGGTCGAGCCACCGTTCGGTGGTCCGGTATCGGAGCTCGTTCCACACCGCCGCCGGGTCCGAGTTCGCGGGTTCCTGTGCGATGAAATCGCCACGCTCGATAAGCAAGATCTTGGTGGAGGTGTCGGCAAGCCGGTAGGCGAGGGTGCCTCCCCCCGCCCCGCTTCCCACGATGATGACGTCGAAAGACGCGGGTGCGCTCACGCGGCGATTCGCTCCATGAGACGCTGGTCGGCCATCGCTGCCTCGAGGCTCATCTGGGGCGGCCGCTGGTGACGCACTGCGCTGACAAAGTCCCGATACATGGCTTGGTAGCCGCGGATGTCGCGAACACCAGGGACGATCAGCCGCGGGAACCCGCGCCCCCTCACGAGCACGAACGCGCCGTTTGACTCAAATGTGATGATCCCGTCCCGCCCAAAGAGCTTTGAGAGCCGGAGCCCCCGCAGCAGGGATGGCACCTCTCTAGAGTAGAAGAGCGAGCCGACGGCGTCGTTGTCATAGCGGAACGACACGAGCATGCTCTTGGGACGCGTATCTGTCGCCGTCGGTGACCGGGCTGGTCCCGGGCGATACCCCTCCACCGATGTGATCACCGGTCCAAGGCTATTGGCGAGATGTAGCCAGTGGATGCCTTCTTCAAAAAATGCGTCGCCACCGGCCAGGGCCAAGTCGTTGCGCCAATCACCCCGGGTCTTGAGCCGTTTGACCAGCGTCGTGAAGTGAGCAAAGACCATCTCGCCGATCGCGTCTTGGGTCAAGAGACGACGCAGGCAGACTGCCAACGGCTTGTAGTGGTCGTTTTCCCCAACCAGGACGATTCGTTGATTCTCATCCCGCGCCGTCGCGGCCGTCTGGAAGTCCTCGAGGGTCGGAAACGCTGGTTTCTCGACCAGTACATGTTTGCGGGCGGCAAGTGCTCGCAACGTGAGGTCGAGATGAAATCGAGGTGGGACCGCCACCACAACGGCGTCTACCGTCGGGTCATCGAGCGCGGCCCCGTAGCTGCCATACCGCGTCCGACCACCATACCGACGCCGGAATCGTTCGGCCTTGGCCTCGTCGCGACTTGCGTAGCTACAGACGACGTCTTCTCGCAAGGCACGGAGGTGTCGGCTATGGACACCGGTAATAAAGCCGCACCCGAGAAAGGCGAGGTGTAGTCGAGAACGCGACGACCGTGGTCCAGGCACCTTCAGAGCGGGGAGCTATGCAATACGCGCTGCGAATGACATCGTGGGCGTGTTCCCCGTCCTTTCAGTTGGTTGCCGGCGCGTTGATGACGTCAAACAGGTCGAGTTTTTCTCGTCTCACGCCTGTCTTGACCGAGATCTCCGACCCAAACTCCAACGATTCGTCGGCGGTTACCGAGTATTGGGGCCAGGTTGGGAGTCCGTCGCCATTCGGGTTACCCGTCCGGGCAAAGTTCACCCAGTATTGGGTCATCGTCCGCGAGAGCTCGTGGTCCCAGTCCGTCCAATCGACACCAACCCGACCCACCGTGCCAAACGCGTAGGCCAGATCGCCGGAGTGATAGGCTCCATACCCTCGCGGACCTTCCGGGACGTCGATCCGGGCGTTCTCTGGAACATATAGGCGAAACACCGGTGGCGCATGGGTAAAGAAGTAGAGATACGCCGCGTTTCCAGAGCGCTCGACGGTGCGTGCCCACGTCCGCATCTCCCATACGAAGCCTTGATCGGCTGCGATGGCCTGGCCAGCGCCCTTTGTGGACGTGTCGATCTCTGTCGAGTACGCCGCCAACAGCGGCTCTGCCGAACGACCATACTGGTCCCGAATCCCGGTCACAAACTCGTCCCGCGGAGGCTCCGCCATCCCGGCAAAGAGACTGACGCCTTCGTCCGCCATAGCGCCCACGATGACCGGCACGTCGTTGTGTTCGCCTGCCTCGAAAATCAGACGCGCGGCCTCGGGGAGGACCCACCCGTCCACCACGACGCCCGTGCCCGTCGTCGCCGCCAGGACATCCTCGGCCGGCAGGTCGCGGAGGGCGACCAAGACGTCTACGGACTCGCCATCGATTCCAAGATCCGCAGCTATGGCGAGACCGAGATCGTGACCGGTCTCGTCGCCGGCGTCGCTCGGTTCGGTCAAGTGAGGACGACCACCCCGAAAGCAACCGCCCGAGTGCCCGATCGCTTTGTGAAAGAGACCGGCGGCCAGCGGTGACGCCATCAAGTAGCACACGCTCCAGGACCCCGCCGATTGTCCAAAGATCGTCACATTCTCAGGGTCTCCGCCAAACGCGTCGATGTTGTCACGAACCCATTCGAGGGCCGCGATCTTGTCCAGAAGCCCGTAGTTGCCCGACGCGCCGTGCGGTGACTCATCGGTAAGCACCGGATGGGCCATAAAACCAAACGGCCCCAATCGATAGTTGATGGTGACCACGACCGCGCCTAGTTCGGCGAGGGCGGTACCATTGAAGATCTCGGCGCTCCCCCAGCCGCCGGTGTGTCCTCCGCCATGGAACCAGACCATCACCGGTCGTGACACCAGTGGCTCGGTCGCCGGTGTCGTGATGTTCAGATAGAGACAATCCTCGCTCAGCTCTAGATCGCCTCGCGTGTAGATCGACGTTTCAGGTGTGGGTCGCTGCCAGCAAGCAGGGCCAAATCGCGTCGCGTCCTGCGCCCCCTCCCACGACGGCACGGGGGCCGGTGGCGCCCAGCGACGGCCACCGACCGGTGGCTGCGCGTAGGCCACGCCCCGAAAGACGAGGGTGTTGTCGACCCGTTCGCCGATGAGAGCGCCCAGCGGCGTCGTGACGATGGCGCTCGTGTCGGCCGCGTTTGCGGCCATGTCAGTCGACGTGTCAGTCGCCCCGCAGGCAGACAGGCTCAGGATGAGCCCAACGGTGGACACACGGCTCGCACAGGTTCGCATGGGTGGTCCCTCCACTTTCCGCTCCGATTATAGGCGCTCCCGGGCCGTCGGCGGAGGGCCGAGCGCGCGACCAGAGGCCGGCTGTTATGCTTACGCGGTGCACGATAGCAACCGGCGGGCAACCGCGGTTTGCTGGGAGCAACGTTGAGGTCCGACTGCGAATCCGTCAACGGCACGCTGACCTGCAGTGTCAGAAGAGACGTCCACTGCAGTGACCGCGCAGTTCGGTGAACGCACGACCATCCCGAATCCGTATGTCCACTTTGGAGTGGAGCCGATGAGACTTCTTGTAACGTCAGTCGCGATCATCGTGGCCGGTCTGGCGGTCACGCGGTTAGCATCCACCAGCGAAATCCAGCCGATCGCGATCCCCGGAGACGACATGAATCCGTTTTTCTCGGAGAGTGAGTGGCCTCATGGCTTGCCGGCGTTTGACCGGATCACCGACGAGCATTACCTCCCCGCGTTCGAGCGGGGTATGAGCGAGCAGCTCGCCGAGGTCGACGCCATCGCACATCCGTCCGAATCGCCGACGTTCGAAAACACGCTTGTCGCGCTCGAACGGTCGGGGCGGTTATTGGACCGTGTCGCCTCGACGTTCTTTATTCTGTCAGGCGCCCACACGAACGACGCCATGAACGACGTGCGAGCCGAGATCGCCCCCCGCTTGGCCGCTCATACCGACAGTATCCAGCTCAACCAAGCACTGTTTGGCAAGGTCAAGACGCTCTTTGAGCAGCGCGATACACTCGATCTGAATGCCGAGTCACGTCGGCTCTTGGAGGAGTATCACACCGACTTTGTGCGGGCTGGTGCCGAGCTCTCTGCGGTTGACCGAGAGCGGATGCAAGAAATCAACGCCGAGCTTGCGGGTCTGCAGACGGCGTTTACGCAAAACGTGCTTGACGAGGTCAACGATGCGGTGATCGTCGTCGATTCACGGACCGAGCTTGCGGGAATGTCTGATGATCAGATCGCCGCCGCCGGAGCGGCGGCCAGAGCTCGCGACCTCGACGATCGGTATGTGATTCCGTTGTTGAATACCAGTGGTCATCCCGTGTTGGCGACGCTCGAGCATCGCGGTCTGCGCGAGCGAATCATGCAGGCCTCGTTGGCCCGCGGGAGTCAAGGCGGGGCCTATGACAACCGTGCCACGATTACCGCGATGGCTCGTCTCCGGGCCGAGCGGGCCGCCTTGTTGGGTTATCCAACCCATGCGGCCTACGTCCTCGAGCAGCAAACTGCGCGCACGGTCGAGGCCGTGAACCAGCGTCTTGCGAGTCTGACGCCCGCGGCCGTGGCTAACGCTCGCCGGGAAGCGTCCGACCTGCAGGGCGTGGCTCGAGACACCGGCGACGATATCGACATCGCGGCCTGGGACTGGTCGTATTACAGCGAGAAGCTCCGCGCGGATCGCTATGATTTCGACGCCTCTGAGCTGCGTCCCTATCTCGAGATCGATAATGTCGTGACCAACGGCGTTTTTTTTGCCGCCAATCGGCTGTACGGTGTGACGTTTGAAGAGCGGCCGGAGCTTCCCGTCTATCACCCGGATGTGCGGACGTGGGAGGTCTTTGACGCCGACGGCGCGTCGTTGGGGCTTTTTCTCGGCGACTACTACGCCCGGCCGTCAAAGCGAGGCGGCGCGTGGATGAATGCCTATGTGTCGCAGTCCAACTTACTGGGGACTGCCTCGGTGATCGCGAATCATCTCAACATTCCGCGACCGGCTGAAGGGCAGCCGACGTTACTGACGTTTGAAGAAGTGGAAACGATGTTTCACGAGTTCGGGCATGCGTTGCACGGTCTGTTTTCCGATGTGACGTATCCCTATTTCGCGGGGACGGCGGTCCCTCGCGACTTTGTCGAGTATCCGTCACAGGTCAATGAAATGTGGGCCGTCTGGCCAGAGGTTCTTCGGAACTACGCCGTGCACTACGAGACCGGCCTTCCCATGCCAGCGGAGCTCTTGGACAAGGTGCTGGCGACCGACACCTTCAATCAAGGCTTTGCCACCACCGAATATCTGGCGGCGTCGCTCTTGGATCAGGCCTGGCATCAAATCGCGCCCGAGGCGGTTCCCGCCGCCGATGATGTCGTGGAGTTCGAGCGAGAGGCCCTGGAGCGGGCGGGTGTGGCGCTCGGTGAGGTGCCACCCCGATATCGCAGCACGTATTTTTCTCACATCTGGAGCAGTGGGTATTCCGCCGGCTACTACTCATATATTTGGGCCGAGGTCTTGGATGCGGACTCGGTGGAGTGGTTCAAGGAAAACGGCGGGCTCACCCGGGAAAACGGGAACCACTTCCGGAGGACGCTGCTCTCCAAGGGCGGCAGCCGGCAGGCGATGGAGCTCTTTCGAGACTTCCGTGGTGCCGACCCCGACGTCCGGCCGTTGCTGGTTCGGCGCGGACTGAACTGACCGGGAGCCCGTCCACAAGAGTGCGGTCGTGGCCGCTGTATCGGGGTTGCCCCTCGCCTGACTCGGCGCCATGTATCATCTATGCGCATCGTGCCGTATACGCGTCGTCCCGCCACCCGGGGCATTCGCTCCTTGGAGAGACCATTTGTCGACATCGTTCACCCCCCACCGAGAGACTACTGACACCATTGACGTTGTGAGGAGTCTGCCGTTTATCGGCGTCCACGTAACGTGTTTGGCGGCGATGTGGACTGGGGTGAGCCCTGTCGCGCTAGCGGTTGCATTTGTGACGCTCGCGTTTCGCATGTTTGGTCTCACTGCGGGCTATCACCGCTATTTTTGCCACAAAGCGTTCAAGACGAGCAGAGCCTTCCAGTTCGCGCTCGCGCTGGTTGGAACCGCCGCCGCGCAGAAAGGCCCGCTCTGGTGGGCTGGGCACCACCGCAGTCACCATCGCTATACCGATACCGCAGACGACGTTCATCCGCCGGGGGTCAAAGGCTTTTTTTGGGCGCACGCTGGCTGGATCATGAGTCCAAAGAACCAACCGACGAAAGAGGAGTGGGTGCCGGATCTCATGAAGTATCCGGAGCTCCGCTGGCTTGATCGAAACCACTACGTCGCGCCGATCATGCTCGGCGTGGCGCTCTATGGATTTGGCGAATGGCTGGCTGCGGCGGCGCCGACGCTGGGTACCAGCGGTTGGCAAATGGTCGTGATCGCGTTGTTCTGGAGCACGACGGCGTTGTATCACGTTACGTTCGCCGTCAATTCGTTCGGTCATCAGTACGGCAGCCGGCGGTATGCGACGGACGACGAAAGCCGAAACAGTTTGTGGCTCGCGCTGGTGACGGGGGGGGAGGGGTGGCACAACAATCATCACCGCTATCCTGCCTCTGAACGTCAGGGTTTCTACTGGTGGGAGATCGATTTCACCCACTACGGCGTCGTGCTGTTGTCGTGGCTCGGAATCGTGTGGGACATTCGGGGACCGGCACCAGCCGTGCTCCGCGAAGGGGTAGACGTTCTCGCTGCTTCCCATCGGCCGTCCTGAGGACCCTGTGCGCAGCCGTGCGGCGCGAGCCGGCGCGCTCTGGACCCGATGGCTGTCGTCCGAGGCGTCGGACACGTCAGTGTCGACTCCAACACGTCGAACGGGACAGGCCAGGGAGGAGAGACGGTGCTCGTATTGGTAACCGGTTCGAGTGGCTTGGTAGGGTCAGCGCTCACCGCGCGCCTGGAAGACGGAGGACACAGCGTACGGCGTCTCAGACGCGGGGCATCCGTCACATCTGACCCGAGCACTACGTCGTGGAATCCCGAAGATGGAACGCTGGCCGACGGCGCGCTGGATGGTGTCGACGCGGTCGTCCATCTGGCCGGCGAGAATATCGCCGGGGGTCGATGGACAGCACAGAGAAAAGCCGCGATCCGGGTGAGTCGTGTCGAAGGCACGAGGCGTTTGAGCGAGGCGTTGGCCAACAGCGCTTCCCCCCCACGGGTGCTTGTGTGCGCCTCGGCGATTGGATTTTATGGCGACCGGGGCGACCAGCGTCTGGACGAAAGTGCGGTCCCCGGTACGGGCTTTCTGCCCGATGTGTGCCTGGAATGGGAAGCGGCGGTTGCTCCTGCCCGCGAGGCCGGCATTCGGGTCGTGAACCTGAGGATCGGCGTCGTCTTGACGGCCGATGGCGGCGCGTTGGCAAAGATGCTCACGCCATTCAAACTCGGCGTCGGTGGGATCATTGGTGCGGGGCAGCAATATATGAGCTGGATCGCCCTGGACGACCTCTTGGGTGTCGTGCTTCACATCCTAGACGATGACGAGATGAGCGGCCCGGTCAACGCGGTCACCCCCGAGGCCGTCACCAACCACGTGTTCACAAAGACGCTCGGACACGTCCTCGGCCGACCGACCGTCTTTCCGATGCCTGCGTTCGCGGCTCGTCTCGTGTTTGGAGAAATGGCGGATGCGTTGCTGCTGGCCAGCAGTCGGGTCGTGCCAATGAGACTGACCGAACGAGGATTCGAGTGTGTGCACCCGGAGCTCGAAGGTGCCCTGCGGCACGTATTGAGGCGTGGCTGACGCGGCTGAGCCCCTACTTGGCCTCGAGAATATCCTTAGCGGGTCGCACCAATGGCTCGTTCAAGAAACCGACAAATGGCGTGAGGTGCTCGAACAATCGCACGAGCGAGGTGTAGAACCGTGATCCGGTGGCAAATGTACTGGGTTTGCCGGTGCCCGCTGTGAGGCGCTTGAGCTTCAGATACTCGATCGCGGGGTCGTCCGCATCGAATCCCTTGGGTGGTCGCTTCAGTCGGTCGCCATCGAGCGGGTCAAACGCTTTTCGAAACGTTGGTGACTCGACGATCGTGCGGAAGCGCCGAAAGTTTGTCGATACATGTCGACGGAGCGCATAGAGCTGCCGCGGGTCGGGCGCGTAGATCCCGGCGCCAACAAAAACTTCATCCGGGCTCACGTGAAAATACAGGCCAGCGCCGCCGTGCTTTGTGAGGGTCCGGTGAGGAAAGACAGCCGCCACGTGGGTCTTGTAGGGAGATTTGTCGGCGGAAAACCGCGTGTCTCGATGGATCCGATACAGCGACACTCTTGGTGAGGCGACCTGGTCTGGGGCGAAGCGAGCGAAGTCTTCCGCCAAACGACCGATGATCTCGACCATCCGGTCTTTGACATTGGTGTCGTAGTCGGCTCGATGCTCGTTGAACCAGTCGCGATCGTTGTGACGCTTCAGAGCGCGTAGAAACGTTAGCGTCTCGTCGGTAAAGCGGGGGACGGCCACGATTTCCGAGTATAACAGCGCCTGGTCTGCTCCCCGGATCGCGTGCGTCGGACGCGAAAGCGGAGCGGTCGCGCTGTTGACGGTGTCCCTATTGGATGGTGGGGGGGGGGCGATGAGATCCGTCACGCCGTTGTGAGTGGCGATGCGGCAGTCCACTAGGCCACCGACATCTCCTCGATCAAGCCCTGGTCGAACGTGACGATCCCCGCCCGTGGGAGATGTCTACGTGACAAGATGCACCTGTGGCGCAAGCGCCCAGTCGAATCGATGTAGCTCGTCTCGCCCGAGGCGCTCGACTGCGTTGCGAATCGTCGCGGCTTGGACCAGCAGGTCGTCGACATCGACGGTTTGGCAGGTTGGGCGAAATGGCTGGAGATAGGCTGGGCCACAAGTCAGCATGTAGACCGCGCCGTGGTGGTTGCGCCGCTGAATGTGATAGAGCGCAACACCGATTTGCAGGATTCCCTGGTAGAGACGGCGCACGTCGCGCCGCTCCTCTCGCCACAGATCCTCGAGGGTTTCGTGCTGTTGGAAGAACTCGCCGCGGTTGAGCTGGGCGATGCCTTCGAGCAGTGCACGCGGGGGTGGTTCGAGGCACCAGTCACTCATGGCGGCGGATTATAATCGCCTGGCTCGCAAGAACGGAATCCGAACCGAGACTCGCCCCTGTGATCATTCCGATTCCCCGAATCCCCCATCGTCCGCGTTTACAGAAGGAACGCTCGGCCTTGCATGGCTGGGGTGTGTTCGCGCTCGAGCCGATCAATAAGAACCGGCGGATCATCGAATACGCCGGTGAGAAGATCGCAACCGCGGAATGTTACCGCCGTGAGGCCACGCAGCTGGAAGCTGGCACTATCTGGTGCTTTGAGATCAATCACAAATGGGCCATCGACGGGAGCGTCGGGGGCAACGACGCTCGGTTTTTCAACCATGCGTGCGCTCCCAACTGCTACAGCACGATCATTGGGCACACCGTGCTTTTCTGCGCCGCTCGGCGCGTAGAGACCGGTGAGGAACTGACGATCCACTACCATTCCGATGGCGCGGCAGAGCTGCCGTGTCGTTGTCGGCCGCAATGTTCCTACGTGCTGTAGCGGGCCATCCACCCTACTGGCACGGTCGTGCGTCCGCTCCGCACTTTCGGAGGCCTCTGATAGGGCTATGCGGCTCCAGAGTTTGGCCTGACGGTGCGTGATCAAGATTCGAATGAGCCAGATTTTTCCACGCGTTGGTACATCTGAGCGACCGTGGTTTGGTCTGGGCGCGCACGTATGACTGCCGGGCCGTCCCGGTCGTCCGCTCTGTGGGCCTCCATCGTCATCCCCGTCCTCCACGATGCGTCCGAGCTCGAGTGGCTCCTCGATGCCTTGACTGCTGGCCTCGCCATGGACCCTGCCGACTATGAGGTCGTGGTGGTCAATGGCGATCCCGACGACCAGGCGCTCCGTCTCCTCGGTGAGCAGCACCCGCGGGTACGGTGGGCAGACAGCGCGCCGGGGCGGGCGACACAAATGAATGCCGGGGCGGCGTTAGCCACCGGGCACTGGATTCTCTTTCTTCACGCCGACGCACGGGTGGAACCGCAGTGGATCGAGGAGTTGCGACAGGTCGGGTCGTTATCGGTGGTGGGTGGTGCGTATGCCTTCAGGATTGCGGGCAGCGCGTGGTGGGCGCGAATCATCGAGCGGGGCGTGGCGTGGAGGGTTCGCTGGTTCGCGCTGCCATACGGCGACCAGGGGATCTTTGTGCGGCGCGACATTTTTCGACGGCTGGGCGGATACCGCTCCCTGCCGATCATGGAAGACGTGGAGCTCGTGCGGCGACTTGGTCGCATCGGCACCCTGTATTGGTCGTCGTGCCCGGTGACGGTGTCGCCGCGACGTTGGGAGCGCGATGGCTGGCTGACGCGGTCGGTCGTGAACGTGGGGTTACTGTTGCTCTACTTCGCGGGCGTGTCGCCGAGCTGGCTGGCGCGTATGTACTACGGTCGTGATCCGTCGGTTGCGGACGACCCAGGTCGCCGGGGCGCCACCACGATCGCCACGCCTGACACCGAGCTCAGTGTCTCGGTCATTGTGCCGGCACTGAATGAGGCTGAGGCCATTGGCGCCGTGCTCGATGAGATTCCCCCGCTGGCCAGCTCGGTGACTGTGGTGGACAACGGGTCGACCGACCAGACCGTGGAGTTGGCCGTGGCCGGCGGTGCGCATGTCGTGAGCGAGCCCCAGCGAGGATACGGCCGGGCCTGTCTGGCTGGGTTGCGGGCGGACAGCGATGGCGGCATCGTTGTGTTTCTGGATGCCGATCGCAGCGACTTTCCTGCGGAGATGAAGAGCCTTGTCGCACCGATACGCGCCGGTAACGCGGATCTGGTCTTGGGCTATCGGGAGGGTGTCGGCCGCCCATGGTCGGCGCGGGTGGGCACCGCGCTGTGTGTCACCCTGATCAACCTGCTGTGGCGAACCAGCTATCGAGACCTGGGACCGTTTCGAGCCGTTCGACGTGATGCGCTCGACCGTTTGGGGATGGTGGACCAGACGTGGGGATGGACCATAGAAATGCAAGTGAAGGCCAAAGAAGCGGGCCTTCGGATTGTGGAGCTCCCCGTCAAACAACGCCCACGGCTCGGGCAATCCAAGATATCCGGCACCGTGATCGGCGTGGTCCGCGCCGGGACCCGGATGATCATGACGATTCTTGCTCTGTGGACGACGCGGCATCGCCGAAACTATGGCTGACAGTCGCTCTGCCGGCGCACCTCCGCGCTCACCTGTCGTCGAGGTCGGACGACACTCGACGATGTGACAACATGACGCCTTGATGTCCCGTGCGATGAATTCGGCAAAGAATGAGCGTGATGCCTTCTGCGTGAGAAGGCGCGAAGAGGTCGCATGTTGGGTATATGCAAGCGATGGGCACCGCCCGCAGGCGGGAGGCAGTGTTCACCCAAGTGATCGCGCCGGACACTACAGGATTGTCGCGGAGATGATCACCCGTGCTTCCGACAGTCGGCCAACCGATTGATGACGCGACCGACCAGACGTTTCCGACGTCGTCCGATTCTTGGCTGTGGCGCTGCGCTCTTGTTCGCCCTGACCGGCGTCTCGCTGTTCGATGCCCGCGCCCTCAGCGTCGAGTTTGTGGTCTTGATGCTGGCCGCGAGCGCCGCATATGTCGCGGCGTTGTTCGTCGTCGCCCGAGGCGCGGGCTCTCGCGCGATGCTCGGCGGATGTCTCCTCCTCAGTCTCGTGTGGCGCGGCGCGCTTGTGATGAGCGCGCCCGTCGTGTCAGACGATGTCTATCGGTATGTCTGGGACGGTCGTGCGCAGCGATTCGGCTACAACCCCTATGACACCGTCCCGGATGACCCGGCGCTCGAGCATGTGCATACAGAGGTCACCCGTCGGATTCCTCCAGTAAGCGCGGCCCTCCCCACCATCTATCCCCCCGCCGCGCAGCTTTTCTTCCGGTTGGTCACGACCGTTCGCGAGTCGATCGCGGCGGTTGTCGTGGCGGTCGTACTGTGTGACCTGCTCGCGATGTATGTCATGTGGCGATGGCTGCTCGCGGTGGGGCGTGATCCGTGGTGGGTACTCGCGTATGCGTGGCACCCGTTGGTCGCGTTGGAGGGTGCGGGGGGCGGGCACATCGACGTCGTCGGTATGGCCTGTGTCGTTGTTGCTGGCTATACACTTTCGAAACGTCGCACGATGCTGGCGTCCGTGACGCTGGCCGTGGCGTGTGCCATCAAGTTTCTTCCGGTGGTGCTGCTGCCGTTGCTGTGGCGACGGGTGCGGATCCGCGACGCGGTCATCGCTAGTGCGGTCGTCGGGGTCTGTTATCTCCCGTTTCTCGGCGGCGCCTCACTGCTGCCCGTCGGCTCGCTCGGCGCGTATGTCGACGGCTGGCGCTTCAACGGTCCGCTCTTCGTATTCCTCGAGCCATGGCTGGGCGTGTTCGGGGTGCTCGCCCTCGCCGTGGGGGGCGGACTGGCGGTCGCGGCCTGGGCCCGTCATACATTGGCGGTTAGCGATCCCAGAGCCTGGGCCTGGCCTGTGGCGGTGGCCGTTCTCTTCATGCCGGCGGTCTATCCCTGGTATTTGGTGTGGCTCACCCCGTTCTTGACGGTGAGCGGTACATGGCCGCTCGTGGCATGGACGCTGGCGTCGATCGCGACGTATACCGTCTGGGTCAATGAACTCGCCGGGGTCGGATGGGTGATACCGGAGTGGGTCGTGCCCGTGGAATATGGCCTCGTCGCCGTGACCGCGCTCTTGGTGGCACGGACCGCTTGGTCCGCGCCGCGTACCGCCACCTCATGACGACGTGACGCTGAGTCAGGATAGTGCGTGTACCCTGAGTCAGGGTCGCACACACTCACGAACAGCCCTGACACGGCGGATGACCGGGCGTATCCGTGACCGCGACGGCTGACGGACGTGAGCAACGGCGGGAAGATCCTTGGCAGCCATCACGACTCCTATCGAGGCCCCACGTCATTGAGCCCCCAATCGTAGTCTAGATATTCCACGCGGGCTCGACCGCTCTGCGCCAGCTGCGACGCGTCTTTCGGGCCGTAGGTCGCGATGACTCCGAGCGCGGCCCGCTCTTGAGCGGAGCCCCCATCGACCAGATGGGCGTACTTGTCAACAAAATCGTCTCCAAACCAGCTAAAGAGACTTGAAACCCAGATACTGTCGGCGCGAACGCGCGCACCGTGCTCGCTCGCGAGAAAGTCCCGCGTCGCGAGCATGAGCTGGCGGTTCAGCGCGTTTGCCGTGTATGGCTCTTCGCGCAGACGAGGGCAGCTCACCGACGCACAGTTGAGTGCAAAATGGATACGGGGTTCGTCATATTCAGCCCGCAGTGTACCGTGTTCAATGTCGTCGAGGGTCAGGGCTTGTCCCGCCACGTTCCACCGCCGCTCGTTCCAAACTCCGTCAATCTGTTTGATGCTGTTTCGCGGGGCCCAGCGGAGAAAGCTCAACCATCCGCCGTCAATGGGATAGTGGTCCACGATCGCCTGAAGCGTGAACGCGTTGTAGGCATTCACTAGGTATGCGATACGTTCGTCGGTCGTCCAGGACTCAAAGTCGGAGAGCGCGACCCGGCCAAACTGCTCCACGACGGCATCGAGGGCCGCCCGGTTCCGTTGCAGGGCGGCGTAGTCCACACGAGCGCCTACGACGTGTGTCCTGAGGACGGCGGCGAAAGAACGGTAAGCGTGGTCGAAGTCGATCGCGTGGAGCGCGGGAACGGTCATGAGGGTGACGGCCGTCATCGCCGCCCAGGAGATTGACGCACTCTTCATATCTGTAACATTAGACTCTGACACGCCCGTTAGCGTTTCAGAGCGCGTTCTCTGCAGACTTCAGCGCATCCGGCTAGCCGTTCGCGACTCGCTGTGCCCACTCAACCCTACGTTTTGCCACTCCACGAAAAAGTCGGGCGTCTTGACGTGGGTCCCGCTATCCTTCTGCCAGTAAAGAACTTCTGTTCGAGAGGGCTGTCTGGGCGGAATGCCCCGGCCCGATGACGAACAGACTCCCCGTGCCGAGTAGATGCTCGTCGAGTAGATTCTGAAGGAGTCGAGATGCACAAGCCAGTCAAGTATGCCGAGAAGGGGCTGTCCTACGCGGCCAACGGTGCATGGTTCTTTTATAGCAAATGGAACCAGATGGCGCAGCGCAAGTCCTTTATCCCTTCCTGGGCCGACAAGCCGCTCCTGAAGTCGCATGAGAAGGTGAAGCCGCCACTCGGCTGGCCGCGCGAAACCGACTCGCTCTGCCCAAAATGTGTGCGGGAAGCGCGTCAATCGATACTTGATGGGCACAAGGACTACAAAGACCTTCTGCACGAGAAGGTCGGCGAAATCAAGGCCCAGATCGTTGAACGTGACGGCAAGATCATGATGATCAAGGATTGTCCGATCCATGGTCACTATGAAGACGTCATGGCGATGGACACCGAGTTCTTCCGTCATCTCGAAGAAACGTTCCCGGGTAGTGACATGCGGGCGCACAACGACGAGAAGTTGCACAACCACGGGAGCAGCACCATCAAGTACGGCCGCGGGTCGGTGTTGACGATCGACCTGACGAACCGCTGCAACATGATGTGTGACCCCTGCTTCATGGATGCGAACCAGGTTGGCTTTGTGCATGAGCTGAGCTGGGATGACATCAAAACGCTGTTGGACAACGCGATCTCGATCAAACCAAAGCGGCAGATGTCCGTACAGTTTTCGGGTGGTGAGCCGACCATGTCGCCGCACTTTCTTGACGCCGTCAGTTACGCGCGCAAAGTCGGGTACAACAGCGTTCAGGCCGCGACAAACGGGATCGAGTTCGCCAAGAGCCTCGACTTCGCCAAAGCGGCGGCGGATGCCGGGCTGCGTTACGCCTATCTTCAGTTCGACGGGATTGGGAATGCTGCGAATTCCCATCGGCCGGTCGGGAATCTGTTTGATGTCAAACTCCAGGCGATCGAGAACCTACATGCTGCGGGCGTGGACATCGTGCCGGTCATCACCATCCTGAACGGCATCAACAATGAGCAGGTCGGTCGGGTCGTGCAGTTTGCACTGGACAATCCCAAGAAGATCAGCTTTCTATCCTTCCAGCCTGTCTCGTTTACCGGTCGTGACGAGGAGATTACCGACGAGCGTCGTCACGCCCAGCGGTATACGCTGTCGCACCTTGCGCATGACGTAAAGAACCAGACGGGGATTGGCGAACCCACCCGTGATTGGTTCCCGATTTCATTCATGGGGACGTTCACAGACTGGGCAGACCTGGTCCACGGGCCGCAAGAGGACTGGGGCCAGCTCAACTGCGGTTGCCACCCGAATTGTGGAATCGGGATGGCGGTGATGATCGACAAGGAAACAAAAGAGGCTGTGCCGTTTACCGCGTTTGTCAAGGGTGAGCGGCTTGCCAGAGATATCGCCACCGTCAACGACGCGGCGAGGGGACGAAAATCGTCGGTGGTGGGGATGGCGTTGGCACTGATGCGGAACTATGACCCGTTCAGCGCGCCGACTCACTTCAAGCTGGTCGACTTGCTGAAGAAGTTCGACAAGACGTTTGGCGCGACGGGTCATGACTACGGCAGCGTCACCGGCGAGCGTAGCCACGGCGATATCGAGAAACGGCGGGAGGACCGCTGGAACTTCTTGTTTGTGGCCGGGATGTGGTTCCAGGACCTCTTTAACTACGATTTCCGGCGGACCGAGCGCTGCATTATCCCGTATGCGACCCAAGAGGGGGAGATCTCATTCTGCGCGTATAACACGGGCATCGGGTGGCGGAATATCATCGAAAAGATGCATATGACCGCCACGTTGACAAAGTGGTATGAGGAGCACGGGCGACACGAGATCTTTGCCGGCGGGCGCGAGGTTGAGCTCGGTGATGCGCAGCATAGTCTCGTGCTGGACCCCGAGGCCGTGGCCGCGGGCGCCCAGACCGACTTGGACGAGCAGGGTATTGTCAAGAATGCTCGACAAGAGAAGTTGGCGGCTCGCGCGGCGGCAAAGGCGTCCAAGGGGAACGGTGCGGGTGCCGCCACCGCGGCCGCCGAACCTGTTGCCGAAAAGGACAAGCGCTATCACGACCAAATGGCTCAGCTCTACCGAGAGCATGTGCTGAAGGAGGAGACGCCGTCGGTTGTGCAAATTCAGGGGTTGAAGAGTTCCGACAAGACTGTCGGCGTGAGCTAGCGCGAGGGAGGCTCGAGCCTCGATAATCGACTAGCGCTGGCTGAATATTGGGCCGCCTGGGCAAACCGGGCGGCCCTTTTCTTTTTGCTGCGACAGTCCACTAGGCCAGCGTTCCTGAGATTCGATGGTGCCGCGTCAGTGATTGTTGCATGAGCCAGGGGACGCGCTGCCCTGCTGACACCGCGCGACGGGAGAGAATGGTGGGCATATACGACTGACAAGCAAACGCCGCCAGACGGGATGCACCGTCGGGACTTATGTAACGAATCGCTGACGCCGGGCACTAGGTTCCCACGATGACGGCGTTGAGCGCGATGACGCCGCCGTGGTTCGGAAACACTCGCAGAGGGTCGAGCTGGAGCCGCTCGAGGTTGGGCGTGCCGGCCGCAAACTCCGAGAGCCTCGCGAGGGCCGCCGCCAGTGCGGGGAGATCGAAGTCGGGGCATCGGCCGGTGCCAGAGTCGGAGACTGAGCGTTCTTCCCTTCCGGCCAACAGTGGAAAGCTCTTGAGCTCGCGTATCATGCGATGGGCTTCCGGTTCGTCGAACGGCACCCGCCGCATGCTGATATCACCCAGCACCTCCGCCACGGGTCCGCCAAGACGTATCGTCACGATCGGCCCAAACGTGACGTCGCGGACGACTCCGACGATGACATCGATACCTTCGACGGCTGGCTCTCCCTCCCGGGCAGTCAGAGACGCGGGCGCAGTCAAGGGGATTCCGGCAGCGGCAAGGATGGAGGTGGCGTCGCGGGCACCCAGCTGCCCGGACTGGAGCGCTCGGCCTGGCGAGCGCGCGTCAGAAGCTAGTGACGCCGGTTCGTCCAGCCACTCTCGAATCGTGGCCATTGCCGCCACCGCGCGGACCGCGCGGGTTGGATCTTCGAAGACCGGACACCCTGCCGCCTCGTAACTTTCGATCACTTGGCGTGGCCCAACGATGGAGAGTGCGAACAGGCAGTCAGGGTGTTTGAGCTTCGCGGCGCGCAGGCTCTCGCGGATGGGCTCGACCATGCCGTCAGCGCATGCAACGTAGGTAAAGAACGCCACGACGGAGTCGTATCGGTCATCCGCCAGGATAGTGTTCAAGTTCTCTGAGATGAGGTTGATATTGTTGAACGCTTGTGCCGTGATGTCCACGGGATTACGAGGGGACGCGAATGGGAGGTCGCGTTTCAGTTGGGTCTGGGCCTCCTCCCGCATTGGTGCGACGTCGAGTTCTGCCTGGCTGGCGGCGTCGGCCATCTGCACCCCGACGCCACCCGAAATCGTGAGCAGGGCGACACGACGACTGCGAGGGAGTGTGCCAAAGCTGGCGACATAGGCGATATCGAGCATTTCCTCGGTTGTCCGGGCGCGGAACGCGCCATATTGGCGGAGGATCGCATCGCACACGGAGTCGAGACCAGCCGTCGACGCGGTGTGCGCACGCGCGGCTTGGGCGCCCGCAGCGCTTGTGCCCACCTTCATGAAGACCACCGGCTTCCGTCGCGCACGAGCCTTCTCCAGCGCGCGGACCAAGGCGTCCGGCGCGTTGATGCCCTCGGCGTAGGCCATGATCACCGAGACCTCCTCACGGTCCGCCATCCACTCGATGCACTCCGAGACCGTGATGTCCGCTTCGTTGCCGGTGGTGAGCCAATAACGAATGCCCATGCCGCGCTGTGTCGCCAGCAGTGACAGGTGACTGGCATAGGCACCGCTCTGGCTGACCAGACTTATTGGGCCGGGATGGGGGAAACGGCTCTCGAGTGTCGTCGAGAAGGTCGCAAACAACCCGCGGTCGCTGTTGTACACGCCGAGACAGTTCGGACCCAAGACACGGATTCCACTGTCGAGGGCGACCTCACGTATTGCGTCCTGCCTCCGTTGCCCCTCTTTGTCGATTTCCGCGAATCCGGCGCTATAGATCACCGCGGCCTTGACGTTCTTTTTGACGCACGCGTCCAAGACGTCCGCGACCTTTGGCGCCGGCACTGCAATGATGGCGAGGTCGACCTGCCCCGGGACCATGCCGATGTCCGCGTAGGAAGGCAGTCCCTGCACATGTGCGCGCTTTGGGTTGACCGGGTAAATCGCGCCCGTGAATCCTGCCTCCCGCATATAGCGGATCGGACGACCGCCGATCCGCGACGGGTCCTGCGAGGCGCCAATGACCGCCACGGAATCGGGAGCGATCAACGCGTCGAGTGAACCTGCTGACGACGGTGGCGTGGCGTGTGGCTGACTCTGACGGTTCGGCATCGACAATGATCTTACGACCCGGCGTCTCGTTTTGCCGCTCGCGCGGTCTCCGGAAACGGGAACAGCACTAGGCTGCGAACTCGTCAACGCCAAGTCGGGAGTCGAAGTGTCATCGTTTTCTTACGAGCGTTTTTCGCGGGATGGGGTTTTACGTTAGCCTCAAGATAATGGTCGATCGCTCCCGGTGGTCGACGCCCGACGCGGCGCATTCGTGTCTCGGTGGACACCACCGACACGATTCTCCAGCGATGGTCCTTGCCGTAGCGCGCAACATCGGAAGGTAGCGTGATGACAGCTTTTCGGACATCTCCCATGAGGTTCTGGCTCTTCCGGCTCGGCCTGCTTGGATTCGCCGCACTTGTGGGGCTGCTTTTCGCGGAGGTCACACTACGACTTTCGGGGGTCTCGTACCCCCGGGTCACGCAACGTCATGACTTCCGTGGAACTGCGTATCGCCCGAACGTGCAGTGGGCGCAATCCGACGAAGGTTACGCGCAAATCCGCACCAACAGCGTCGGTTTTCGTGACCAGGACTGGACCATCGCGAAACCGGACGGAACGCGTCGGATAGCGGTCCTTGGCGACTCTTATGTCGACGCGGTCCAAGTCGAAGAGCCGGCCCGGTTCACCGAGCAGATCGGTGTGGCGCTTGCCCCGTGTCGCGCGGGCGGTGGCCAGTCGCTGCAGGTTATGAACTTCGGCCAGTCAGGATACGGAACGGCCCAGGAGCTGATGACATACCGGCACGATGTCTCGACCTACTCTCCGGACCTCGTGATCCTGGCCTTTCTCTCTCACAACGACCTGCGCAACAACTCGCAGCGCCTCCAGGGCGATCCGGGACGACCCTGCTTCCATCTTGTCGACGACCAGCTGACCTTCGACGATTCGTTTCGTACGTCTTCGTTTCATGTGCAGCCATGGTGGAAGCGGCTGTTCAATGCGGGACGCGACCATCTTCGTCTCCTTCAACTCGCGAACGAAACGAGACAATCGCTAAGCGGTCGCGCAGAGCTGGCCCGCAGACAGCAGGTCGCCTCCGCACTACTAGAAGACACGCCAGACGACGCTGAGATCGGGTTGTGATGACATGTCGTATCGGGAACCGAGCGACGCGGCGTGGCAAGATGCCTGGACGACGACCGAGGCGCTCATTGTCGCGATGGCCGCGGAAATGCGTGAGGCGGACGCCGAGTTTTTGGTGGTCACTATTACGGCCGGTGCCCAAGTTCATCCGGACGCCGAGGAGCGACGGCGATTCGCGGCATCCCTGGGCGTCACCGATCTACTCTACGCGGACCGCCGAATCGGCCCGGCTTGGGCGCGAACACGACATCCCCGTGGTGGCGCTCGGTGCCGCATTTTAGTCGTATGCAGAAGAACATCAGGTTCATCTTCATGGTTTCGAGCGGCCCGGATCCGGTCACTGGAACGCGAGGGGACATCGGCTCGCGGGACAGTTGATTGCCGCGGACATTTGCCAGAACTGGGTCCGGTTCTTCTGACGACGCTGCGGGTGCGGGTGTTATTGACCCGCGTCGTCTGGTGAAGAGCAGCCCGGACCAGTCTGGGTGGATTGCGCAAATCTTGTAGTCGACCAGACCTGCCGCCAAGCCGACCCGGCGCACGTCAGTTTCGCTATGGTCTGACACGAGCGGCGCCGCCTTCTTGGGCCACGCGATCTAGAGCCGCTGGTCACCGCCCGCGAGAACCATACGCGTCATGCCGCGTTCGAGCTCTCGACGAGAACGCGTAAACCACACGGCCACATCGCGTCGGCCCTGGTTCCTGTGACGCACCACGACGTCGGCTGGCAAGGTGCCCAGCACGTGTTCGAAACCACTGGGAGGGCGCAGGAGCGCGACGGTATGCCCGGTCGAGATCCCGATCTTTTTGGGGAGAGGGGTACCCGAATAGCCAGCGGCTGATGTCGACGTAGGTAGTGGACGTTCTGTCGGACCGCGCGTCACTGGCGGCGGAATAGCACCACCCGAGGTCAGGCCCCAGACCGTCGGGTCCGTCCTGGAAATTTCCGATGGCGCCAGGGTGCAATTGGCGGGCGCCGCCGCTCCGGCCGGAGAGGAAACGTCGCCCCCCATGCGGGAGTGCAGGCACCGAACCGTGGGAGAAGGTCATCCCGGCAGGCAAGAGCATCTGCCATCGAGCGCGGACACCACAGCCGATCGGGATAGGCGTAGCTCTAGAACAGCGTATAGATGAAGGGTGCGGCGGCGGTTCCGCCGAGCATCAGTAAGGTTCCGACTAGTGCGAAGACGACAATGATGTGAAGCAGCCACCACTTCTTGTTCTCCGACAGAAAGCCCCAGAATTCGACGGCGAGATTGGTTCGTTTGCCAAGCGCCTCCTCGCCAAAGTCAGACTGTCGGTCCGTCATCGTTGCCTCCTGCCGAATCCTGAGACCGGCGCATCAGAACTGCCGAAAATAGCGGGATGAGTCTGTTGCGGGCTTCCGAGGTTCCCAGTAGGACGTCGTGTCCCGGTCGAAGCGACGGTTCAAGGCGTCTCTGCCACGAAGCTTGAAGAATAGGCCGATCGGCGTGAACAGCCCATAGAAAATCGCACCCATGAGCACGTGCGAGACGACGAATCCGATGGGGGCGCTGACAAGTGTGAGGAGTAGATACAGCGGTCTGAGCGCGTGCGGCACCAGCCAGCTGGCCAACAACGACGCGGCCGCCACGAACCCAAGCCCTGAGCTCAGCGCACGGGCGACCGGCTCTGAGAGCTCTAGCCCGAGGAGCGATGCCCGAAACCACACCCACCCACCAAGTCCTCCAAACGCGACGACGCAGATCCATCCGAACTTCCGCAGATCCTGCCGGTCAGGCTTCCAGTTGATTTCAATCAAGGCCATGCTGTCGCGGGACTCCCTTCTCTAACCCGCTAGTCAAGCTCAAAGCGCCCCCCAGATGCTGCTCGATCTCGTGAGCCTCGGCCTGCGGCTGCTCGTGCTTGAACAGCACACAGTCCTCGAGTACCAGGACATCCATGTTCGTGACCATGAAGCAGCGGTAGGCATCTTCGGGTGAGCAGAGAATCAGCTCGCCGTGGATGTTGAAGCTCGTGTTGATGATGACCGGGCATCCCGTCCGGTCGCCAAAGGCCTTGATCGGTTGGTGCAGACGATTCTGACCCTCGCGGTCGATCGTCTGGAGACGCGCCGATCGATCGACGTGCGTCACCGCGGGAATAACTGACCGCGCCACGCCAAGAAGTCCGGCCATTCCGCGTGGCGTGTCTCCGTTTTCCGACACGCTCAACTGCTTGTCCGGATGCACTCCAGCCACCAGAAGCATGTATGGGCTGTCATCGGTTGGACGGATGTCGAACCACTCGTGCGCGTGTTCGCGTAGGACGCATGGCGCAAACGGACGGAACGACTCGCGAAACTTGATCTTCAGGTTCATCACCGATTGCATCTCGCTCGAGCGGGCGTCGAGGGCGCGTGGGCCGAACTCCATGCGGCCCTGGAACAGCCCGATGACCTTGCCTGCGGAGATCTCTTCGCTCAGTCGTTCGGCGAGTTCGTGTTCGTCAGGCGTCTGATGATAGGGGGCGCCGATACCGTCGAGGAACGTCCGAATCTCGCTGCCGTCGAAGCGGGGACCGAGCAGCGACGCATGCTGGCGATCGCGCTCGCCATCAGAGTGCCGGGGCTGTTCGAGCAGTTGGTGCCAAATAAAGAGCGCCGCGCCCAGCGCACCGCCTGCGTCCCCTGCGGCGGGTTGAATCCACAGACGGTCAAAGATCCCCTCCTTCACAACTCGGCCGTTGGCGACACAATTGAGCCCCCCCCCCCGCCAGGACGAGATGGCGCATCCCGGTAGTCCGCGAGACGTGGCGGGCCATCCGCAGGACGATCTCCTCGGTGACAGCCTGAATCGAGGCCGCGATGTCTATCTCCCTCTCGGTGAGCGCCGATTCCGGACGTCTCGGTGGGCCTTCCAAAAGATCGTTGACCTTCGGCCCGGTCATGGTCAGGCCTTCGCAGTAGTTGAAGTACGACATATCCATCCGGAAAGAGCCGTCGTCCTTTAGATCGATGAGACGCTCGAGGATGACATCTTTGAAGCGGGGTTGCCCGTAGGGGGAGAGCCCCATGAGCTTGTATTCTCCCGAGTTCACCTTGAAGCCTGTGAAGTAGGTGAACGCAGAGTAGAGGAGTCCCAGCGAGTGGGGAAATCGCAATTCGTGTGTGAGCTCAATCTTGTTTTCGCGGCCGACGCCGAAGCTCGCGGTCGTCCACTCACCGACGCCGTCGACCGTGAGGATGGCGGCCTCTTCGAACGGCGACGGAAAGAATGCGCTTGCGGCGTGTGACTCATGGTGGTCGGTGAAAACATAGCGCCCGTGATACGCACCGCCGAGCCCGCGGTCCATTTCGCGTGGCAGATGGAGCTTTGGCCGAAGCCAGAGCGGCATACTCATGAGGAATGACCTGAAGCCGCGGGGGGCGTAGCCGCCGTAGGTCTCGAGCAAACGCTCAAACTTGACGAGTGGCTTCTCATAGAAGGCCACGATGTCGAGGTCCTCAAGACGGATACCGGCTTCAGTCAGTCAATAGTCGATCGCGTTCTTTGGGAATCTATAGTCGTGTTTCTTGCGAGTGAAGCGCTCTTCCTAAGCGGCCGCCACAATGTCGCCGTCAACGACCAGCGCAGCCGCGGAGTCATGGTAGAACGCTGAAATGCCGAGAATCGCCTTCAAGAGTGCCTTAATGCTGGCGAAGACGTCGGGAAAGTGGGGTGGGTACTGGCTACAATATTGCAGCATAGCAAGTGCACCCTTGACCCTCACGCGAACTGTCAGCTAGCACAGGCGCAAGAAAGGTTCCGGCCCGCCGGTGGTCCGGCATAAAGCCTACCCACCGCGCGTATGCATTTCGAGATGCGGCTGCTTTTGCAAGGTTTCTACTGGAACGAAGGCCTGGCGTCCCGCGGTCGCCATACGAGCCTCGGCACCGCGATCCGTTCGCGCCATCCAGGTTGACCGCACCAAGTCTCGGATGTGCTCGGGGGAGACATTGTCCCGTAGCGGCTGCCGGAGGTCGGTCCCCGACTTGGCGTAGAGGCACAGATACCAGATCCCATCCGCGGTGAGCCGGCTGCGGTCGCAGCTGCGGCAGAAGGGCTGGGTGGTCGACGAGATGATCCCGAACGTCGTGCCATCGGGCAGTCGATATCGGTCAGCAGGGGCGGACGTCTGCTCGTCGACGGGCTCGACGACCCCATAGCGCGCCTGAAGTTGGGCGATGATGTCGGCGCGCGAGACCACTTTCTGGTCCGCCCACTGGGTAGCCCCGCCGACGTCCATGTATTCGATAAACCGCACTTCGGCCGACCGGGCGGCTCCAAACTCAATCAGGTCTGCCAGTTCGTGGTCGTTTACGCCACGAATGACGACGGTATCGATCTTGAGATTTGAGAATCCGGCCACGGCTGCCGCGTCCAGGCCGGACAGGACTTGCCCGAGTGCGTCAAAACGCGTCAGACGCTGAAACGTCGAAGCATCAAGGGTGTCCAGGCTTACCGTCAGGCGATGAAGTCCGGCCGCCTTCAGCGTCTTGGCGTGGTCCGACAGCAGAATGCCATTGGTGGTGAGCGCGAGATCGGTGATCGCGGGCTTGCCCGCAAGCAAGGTGACCAACTCCGCCAGATCTTTGCGGAGTAACGGTTCACCACCTGTGATCCGTACTCGGTCAACCCCGAGACCGGAAAAGATGTCGACCAGCGCGCTGGTTTCTTCAAAGGTAAGAATGTCTCGCCGGGGGAGCCACACGTACTCCTCTTCCGGCATGCAGTACTGGCAGCGAAGGTTGCACCGGTCCGTCACGGACAACCGGAGGCTGCGCAGGGGGCGACCACAGGTATCAGAGGTCGTCGGTGTCAACATCTGTTAATTATTGCCGATCTTTGCCTTCAGTCTCCTCGGCCTTGGTCAGAATGGCATTACCGTTCTGGTTGCCCACGCATTCTGCGGGCGGTGTTCCTCGTCATTCCCGTAAGCCGGGGTCCGTGCGCGGCGCGCGTCTAGCCAGTGGCGCGTGCGACCAGCAGGGTACTATCGCTCGCCCCAAGTCTGACACCGCCGGACGACGCTGGGTTCGAGTCGCGCAGACGGTTTCGCGCTGGCCGGTATAATTGTGTGAGTGCTCCGCTCGTATCGGTCGGTCCATCCGCGTGTCGCAGCGACCGCTTTCATCGATCAAAGTGCTCAAGTTATCGGCGACGTGGTGGTCGGCGACGAGAGCAGTGTATGGATGAACGTCGTCGTGCGGGGCGACGTGAACCACATCCGAATTGGACGAAGGACCAATATCCAGGATGGCTCGGTTGTCCATGTGATGAGCGACACGCATCCCACGACCCTCGGAGACGAGGTCACCGTGGGTCACGGCGCGTTGCTACACGGATGTGTGATCGAGAATCGCTGTCTGATCAGCATGGGCGCGATCGTGCTGAATGGAGCCGTCGTCGGCACGGAGTCGATCGTCGCGGCTGGTGCGCTGGTTGTCGAGGGCACGACGATTCTGCCCCGCTCGCTGGTCATGGGGAGTCCCGCCCGGGTTCGGCGTGCACTGACCGACGATGAGGTCCTGTCGATCCGGCGATATGCAGATAACTACGTGGACTATCGACGCGAGTATATGAACTCATGATTGCCGGCGTGCGGGGAACCCGAGACATTTTGCCAGGCGAAGTCGAGCGGTGGCAGCGTCTGGAACAGGTTGCCAGGGATGTCTGTCGTCGGTATGGATATCGAGAGATTCGGACTCCTGTGCTCGAACGTGAAAACCTCTTTGCCAAAGGTACCGGCGAGACCACGGATATCGTGCAGAAGGAGATGTACACCTTCACGGACAAAGGGGGCGAGCGGGTGACCATGCGCCCGGAAGCCACGCCGAGTATGGTGCGCGCGTTTGTGCAGCACTCGCTCGAGCAGTCGTTACCGGCGGCGAAGCTCTACAGTCTCGGCCCCATGTTTCGATACGAACGTCCGCAAAAGGGACGGTATCGACAGTTTCACCAGCTGGATGTCGAAGCGTTTGGCGTGGCGGCCCCGGCCCTGGATGCTGAGGTTATCGAGATGGCCTCGGCATTGGTCGCGATGCTAGACATTCGAGACACCACGCTGCTTGTCAACTCTGTGGGGTGCGCGGCGTGCCGTCCGGCGTTTAGCACCGCGCTGGTCCAAGCGCTTGGTGATCGTGCCGCCGAATTGTGCGCCGACTGTCAACGCCGGGCGGAGACAAACCCGTTGCGGATCTTTGACTGCAAGGTGCCAGCCGATCAGGGGATTATCGATGCGCTTCCGCATTCCGCAGACTATCTCTGCGACGAGTGCCGCACCCACTTTGACGCGGTCACCAGCGGTCTCGACGAGTATCAGCGACCGTATCGGGTCTCTCATCGGCTTGTGCGTGGCCTCGACTACTACACCAAGACGACGTTCGAGATTCTTGGCGAGCATCTCGGAGCGCAGAACGCGCTTCTTGGCGGTGGTCGCTACGACAACCTCGTGCGGCAGCTCGGTGGGCCCGACCGGCCGGGGATCGGGTTCGCCGCCGGGCTCGAACGTCTGGTGCTCGCGATGCCGGACGATGACCGTGAGACGGCGGAGGTCGACGCGTTCGTGGTGGCGATCGGCGAAGAGGCGACTGGTCCCGCCCGGTTGCTCGCCCGGGACTTACGGCAGGCGGGTCTGAGTGTTTTGTTTGACCCTGCGGCCCGTTCTCCTCGGGCCCAGATGCGTCTAGCGAACAGGACGAACGCCGCGTCCGTGCTGCTCGTCGGCGAAGACGAGCTCGCGCGCGACGTCGTCACCATAAAAGATATGTCGACCGGAGACCAACAGACGATCGCCCGGGGCGAGGTCTCTGCCCACCTTACCCAAAGGGACGGAAGACCATAGTGCCACAGCCAGTGAACGAGATCACCCGGACCCATACCTGCGGCGAGCTACGCCTCACCGACGTCGGACGCGACGTCACGCTGACGGGCTGGGTCCACAAAGTACGAGACCTGGGGTCGTTGATTTTTGTCGATGTGCGAGACCGCTATGGCATCACGCAGGCAGTCGTCAGCGCCGACGATCAGTCGCTGGACATCGTTAAGCGACTCCGTTCGGAGTTTGTCGTCTGTGTGCAGGGGCCCGTCGAGCGCCGATCAGAGGACACGCTCAACCGCAAGATTGACACCGGCGAAGTCGAGGTCGCGATCCGTGAGCTTGTCATCCTCAATTCGGCTTGTACCCCGCCGTTCCGTATTGATGACGAGTCGGTTGTCTCCGAGGAGGTGCGGCTGCGTTACCGCTACCTCGATTTGCGTCGACAGCGGATGTTGAACAACATCAAATTACGGCACCGTGTGACCATGGCGACGCGGACGTGTCTCGATGAACAGGGGTTTTGGGAGATCGAGACTCCAATGCTTGGGAAGTCGACTCCCGAGGGCGCGCGGGACTATCTCGTGCCCAGCCGAGTGCACGCCGGCGAATTCTATGCGCTCCCACAGTCGCCCCAGATCTTCAAACAACTTCTGATGATCTCGGGAATGGACCGGTATTTTCAGATCGTACGGTGCTTCCGAGACGAAGACCTCCGTGCGGACCGTCAGCCGGAGTTTACGCAGATCGATATAGAAATCTCGTTCGCGACGACTGACGTCGTATTTGGCGTGGTCGAGCGACTGATGCAGACAATTTGTCAGCAGATCGGTCGGGACATCACCGTTCCGTTTACCCGGATGCCATTTGACGAGGCGATCGCCAAGTATGGGACAGACAAACCCGACCTACGCTGCGGTCTGGAGATTCAGGACGTCTCCAATGTCTACGCCGACGCGTCGTTCGGCGTGTTCCGCAAAGCGGTCGCCGACGGGGGAGTCGTGCGGGCCCTCGTGGTGCCCGGTATCGGACGCTACGCCCGTCACAAAATCGACCAGCTGGTCGATGAAGCGATTGCGCTGGGGGCCAAGGGCCTCGTCTGGATTCGACGTTCACCTGAGGGTGCGATCCAGAGCTCTATTCTCAAGGCCGCAGGCGAAGCCACGTTGACACAGACGTTTGAGCAGCTCGCGGCCGGTCCGGACGACCTGGTGCTCCTGGCGGCCGGTCCGGGACCGGAGGCGTCCGGAGTCTTGGGGCAGCTGCGTTTGCGGGTCGCAAAGCGAGAGCAGCTCTTTGACGAGTCGCGGTTCGAGTTCTTGTGGGTCGTGGATTTTCCGCTAATGGACTGGAGCGAGACCGAGCAGCGTTTTGTCTCGATGCATCATCCATTTACCGCGCCCCGTGCCGCAGATCTCGACGAGTTGGAATCTGCGCCGGGCAAGGTAAAAGCCCGCGCGTACGACTTGGTTCTCAACGGCACGGAGATCGGCGGCGGCAGTATGAGAATCCACGATCAGGAGCTACAAAAACGGGTGTTCCGTTTGCTCAAGATCGCGGACGAGGAGGCACAGACGCGCTTCGGATTCTTTCTCGATGCCCTCCAGCACGGCACGCCGCCTCATGGCGGGGTCGCGCTGGGTCTAGACCGAATCGTCGCGCTGCTCGCCGGTGAGTCGTCCATACGAGACGTGATCGCGTTTCCCAAGACGGCGAACGCCGTGGATTTGATGGCTGGCGCGCCATCAGAGGTCGACCGGCGGCAATTGAAAGAGTTGCACCTGGCGTTGCCTCCAAAACCGGTGGAAACAAAATTGAGTAATGCTTGACCCTTGTCCCGCGGTCGTGCATACAATCAGTGCCGGACCCGGAGACACGTTCATAGCCACCCCCGCCTCTGCGAAGATCGCCGTCCCCGACGATGCGATCGAAACGTTTTTCGGGTCCTACGACGAGCATCTCAAGCAGTTTGAACAACTGTTTGACGTGCGGCTTCGGACCGACGGCCACGAGCTGCTCGTGACAGGCGCGCCTGAGAAGATTGCGAAGATTCAGCACGTCGTGGCACAGCTCACCGAGTTGCATCACGATGGTGACCGCTTGTCCGCGAGCGACGTGACGCGTGCTGCCCAGATCGTTGCCCGGGACCCGACGGTCGATCTGGTCGCTTTCTTTCGCCGAAGTCCGGTGCGTACCTCGAGCAAGCGTCAGATTCGAGCAAAGAGCGTCAATCAGCAACGCTATCTTGATGCCATCGAACATCATGACGTGGTGTTTGGAGTGGGACCCGCTGGCACCGGGAAGACATACCTCGCCGTGGCCGAGGCGGTCGCGTTCCTCACCTCGAAGCGCGTCAGCCGTATCATCCTCGCCCGTCCGGCGGTGGAGGCCGGAGAAAAACTCGGATTTCTTCCAGGCGACCTCCAAGAAAAGATCAACCCTTATTTGCGTCCGTTGTATGACGCCTTGTATGACATGCTCGACGCCGAGCGTGTCAATCGTCTGTTGGAACGGGGCACAATAGAGATAGCGCCCATCGCGTTTATGCGCGGGCGGACGTTGAATGACGCGTTTGTCATTCTGGACGAAGCGCAGAACACCACCACCGAGCAGATGAAGATGTTTCTGACTCGACTGGGTTTTGGCTCGAAGGCCGTGATTACCGGGGACGTGACCCAAATCGATTTGCCGTCCGGTCGCACGTCTGGCTTGGTCCAGGCCGTCGAGATCGTGCGCGCCGTGGAAGGGATTGCGCTCGTCCGTTTTGACGACCACGACGTTGTTCGCCATCCAATGGTGCAAGCGATTGTCAGAGCGTATGACGCCCACCATCGGGCGACGACCGCTGCAACCTGATATGTCCTCCGACCCCAACCCTCGCGACGTTTCCAGCGACGGATATCGCATTCGCCTGCCGCGCCGCGCATGGGTGCTCATGCCGAGCCTTGCGCGCACGTCGGGCGATGCGGAGAAACTTATCAATGAGTGCCATTGGCCCGCCGCGTCTGCGTGTCGTTGTGTTTGATGGTCGTGGGCGCCGTCTGTTTCGGCGCGGACTGACTCGGTGGCTCTCCGACACGGCGCCAGCCCGGGCTCGCGGGCAACTTGTCGTGGCGCTGGTGTGCGACGCGAAAATGCGCGGCCTGAATCGAGATTTCCGGGGGATTGATCGCCCGACCGATGTCCTTTCGTTTCCGACGGACCCGTCGGTCCATCCGCCGGCAGGGGAGGAGAGGCTGCTGGGGGACGTGGCGATCGCGACCGGGGTCGCCGAGAGGCAAGCCAGGCGTTTGGGTCACACCCTTGATACCGAACTACGGCGACTGGCCCTGCACGGGCTCCTTCATGTCTTGGGATATGACCACGAGCGTGATGACGGCCGAATGGAGAGGCTCGAGCGTCGATTGCTCCGGAAGGGTGGTCTGGCCGAGGCCATAACATGATCTCGCTCGTATTCTTCCTGCTCGCATGCGTGACGATCTACGTCGGTGCGGTGCAGGTCGCCTTCAGTGCGCTCATGCGTTTGCCGCTGCGGCTGAGCGCCGAGCGGTCGGAACGACGAGGCCGAGTCGATGGGCTTGGTCACTACCTCGACGATCCGATTCGTCTTTTTATGCCTGCCCGCTTGCTGCAGGGGCTCAGTCTCACGGCCGCGACCATCTTGGTCGCGCCGGGGACCAGCGAGCGATCAGCGACCGCGCTCGGGTTTGTCTTCGGCGGAATGATCGCCTTCTTAATCGTCTGTGGACAGTTGGTGCCGCTCCTGGTCACGCGTCGGGATCCCGAGCGAATGCTCGAAGTGCTCTTGCCGCCGTTTGACGCGCTCGCGCGATGGCTATCGCCCGTCACCCGGCCCCTGATCCGGTTGCTCAACGGGAGCGGCCGGGACCGAGCGGTCGACAATGGGACCAGTGGCGAGGGGTCGTCTGACGCCGCGGCCGAGGCGCAGGCTGAGGTTGCCGCGCACGAAGAGCGGAAGCTGCTCCAGTCAGTGGTGGAGTTTGGGGCGACCTTGGTGCGCGAAGTCATGACGCCCCGCCCCGATATCGTCGCGGTGAAGTCGTCGGTGACGTTGGCAGAGCTTCGCACCTTCTTTGTCGAGCAGCAGTATTCGCGGATTCCCGTCTACAAGGACAGCCTGGACGAGATTCTTGGTTTCGTCTTTGCAAAAGATCTGGTCGCGCTGACGTCGCCCGATGCGCCGACGTCGTCGCGGGAGACACCGGTGGTTGAAGCGACGGATATCGGAGCCATCGGCCGCTTACTACGCCCCGCCTATGTCGTCCCGGAAACGAAACGGGTCGCAGAGCTTCTGAAGGAGTTTCAACGGGAGCAAGTGCAGAGCGCGATTGTGCACGACGAGTACGGCGGTACCGCCGGGCTCGTCACGATCGAGGACCTTCTTGAGGAGATCGTCGGCGAGATTCGAGACGAGTATGACGTCGAATCTGAACCGATCATCGACGAGGGCGATGGCTGCTTTGTGTTTGCCGGCACCGTCGGCGTCGACGATGTCGCGGAGCGTCTCGATATCGAAATCGAGCGGCATGGCTTTGAGACGGTGGGTGGATATTTGCTCGCGCGACTCGGGCGTGTGCCACGGGTAGGGGAGACTCTGGACGTCGACGATGTCGATGTCGAGATCCTCGAAGGAGAGCGACGACGCGTGCAGCGAGTACGGATGCGGCGACGGTCTCCGCTGACCGCTGAGGAATGAGCAGCGCGAGGCGGATGCGGAGCGGGTTCGTGTCGCTGGTCGGCCGGCCAAATGCCGGAAAATCTACCTTGTTGAATCGCGTGGTCGGCCGCAAACTCGCCATCGTGTCGGACAAGCCGCAGACGACGCGGAACCGGATTCTCGCCGTCAAGAACCTGTCTGATCCACCGAGCCAGGTCGTGTTTGTCGATACGCCCGGCATTCATCGGCCGCTTCACCGCTTGAACGTGCGGATGGTTGACAGTGCCCTCGAGACCATCGGTGAAGTGGATGTGTTGGTGCTTATGCTCGACGCGACGGCTCGTACCGGGGCGGGTGACCGATATCTGCTGACGCTGATCGAGAAAGCGACGATCCCCGTGGTGCTTGCCCTCAACAAG
>Ga0310124_10000199_pt1 | contig 41330 bp, 32 predicted proteins | sample CB11b_AW_Bot5_MG_FD_203507 | JGI IMG/M metagenome (GOLD analysis project Ga0310124, IMG submission 203507) | Marine microbial communities from Western Arctic Ocean, Canada - CB11b_AW_Bot5 | ecosystem: Environmental > Aquatic > Marine > Oceanic | place: Canada: Western Arctic Ocean | collected... | reverse complement strand
CCGGCGAGAAGAATCCCCGTTACCGAGTCGGCGAGAACAACCTGCTCCAACCATCATTTGTTTCAATCATTTCACACCCCTTCTTTGAGAAGGTCATGAAGAAACTCCTCTATACCGACAACGTGGTAATCATCAATACGGCGATTCGAAAAACGCACCCTCAGCCGAATGCGAAATTTGAAATTGGCGAACACACTGACATCACCTATGGCCTGGCCGATATGGCGTCTAGACCCCGGCGAATGGACCTGGGGTTATTTATATGGATTAAAGATGTGGGCCCGAAAACCGCGCCGTTGATGTACCGTCCCAAAAGCCATCTGCAGATCGCCCAATGGATGGATGATCGCCCAACGTATCTGACCAAATCAACGGACATCAACAATTATGTCAATATGCAAGATGCGCACAGCCGCCCCGCCGGCCATGCGAAGCATCCAGATGATTGGCCGGACCTAGAATTCGAGGACCCTATTCCCGTAGTTGGACATGCGGGGCAAGTATCAGCAGTCAACCAAGCCGCCATTCATGGAGCTTCGACGAATGTCGACACCAAGCCACGATATTCTTTCTATATTGGATTTCGCCCGAGGGATGTGGTGATAGGAGAAGTTAAATCACGCTTTAATGGCCGCCGGTCATATTTGTCGAAACTCCGGGAAGTACTGCCACCAGATCGACATCATCTGATTCCAGATGATGTTCAATAGCATCGGGCCGGATTGTTTTTAATTTAGCATGTTGATGCCACAGCCAATCCGCCAATATCCGAACCGAATTCAGCTTCCATTTCGCGCCGTGTTTTCATTATTTCACAACTTTCATCGTACTCAATGTCATCCCAGCACAGTTGCTTTCCCTGGGGAACATCATGCAAAAGCATGACGTCGTGAGCCAAACCCAATGGAACCAATCCATTCTTATGTGACTGATCCGCCGGCACCTGCTTGCCCCAGACGCAATAACCTCCTTCGCCATCGAGTATTTCTTTTGCCTTGAGATCTCGCTTGGCGACCGCAATCGTATCGGCTGACCAGCCGCGTGGGGCGCCTGTCGGCTCCCCACGCAAAGCCACGCTGGCCACAGAGATTCCCAACTCCAGCCCAATCATGTGTGACGGCCTAAACAGGGCACAATACCGACCAGTCTCATCCACCAGCATGCCGTATTCACCAAAACACTGTCGTACATAATTGTTATCTGATGTAATAACAATGAATGTGCCAAACCGGAGATCCTCCTCCACAGGACTCATATCGCAATTCAATGACGACACAACCTCTGTTGTACCAACACGACTGAGAACACCGCCATCAAAGTGGGGTTTACACACCTGCGCCAACTCCCTGCAGGACGCCGGCGGAAAGCCCAAGCCGTCTTCTTGGGGAGTCAATCCAGAAGCATTACATACAGCCGTCATCTCAATGGCAGATTTAGATCCGTCAACAAAGCTATTAAACATCTTTGGATTCATGCCCCCCCGTTCGGCATCTTGTGGATCAAGTCCGTAGAGGTTCCAAACCGTCTGTGGTGTTGACTGGTGAAATGTTGGATGGTGACGCGTCCCCTTGCCTGCACAGACCACGTCAAACCCACATGTGCGTGCCCAGTCGATGTGTTCGCAGACCAGAGCCGGCTGATCTCCCCAAGCCAGGCTATAAACCATCCCCGCTGATTGTGCTTTTCGGGCCAGGAGAGGACCGGCCACGACATCCGCCTCCACGTTAGCCATGATGACGTGTATGCCCTGTTCAATGGCCATCAGGCAATGGTGGATCCCTGCCGCAGGGCTGCCCGTCGCCTCGATGAGCACATCAATACATCCATTGCGGATCATTTCTTCTGCATTTTCCGTCAGCCAGGTCGTGCCGCTATCCACTGCATCTTGACAATTTTCCGCTTCCAACCGCTCCTTTTCCCAGCCAATTTCAAGGCATCTTTCCGCCACCCGCTCCACGGCCAAGTCCGCAATTCCCAAGATGTGGATACCAACCATCGTGCGGGCCTGGCTGAGGAACATGGTGCCAAATTTCCCCGCTCCGACAAGACCTATTCGTATTGGACTACCCGTCTCAGTCCGTGATATGAGCATCCTGTGCAGATTCATATACTTTGTTCTATCCTGTCAGCACAGCAACCGCAATAAATCGGAATAAACCAAAGGATGATAAACACATGCATAGAAAATTAATATTCATCCGAAAAACTGTTTAAGTCTTACTGGAATTCAAAATGGCCTTGTTTGGAAAAAAGAAACGGCTCGTCGATTACGCCAACTGCGCGGGGTGAGCGGGCAAATTATCCCAAGAGGGAACCGCACAGGTTGTGCGGGACTTGCCGATGTTCAGCGACGATAGATTGATCGTTGGGGTTGATGGCTTTAGTGACGCGGGTGTCTTTCGCTTGCGCGATGATCTGCTAATTGTGCAATCTGTCGACTTCTTTCCACCGCTGGTTGATGATCCTTTTATCTTTGGTCAAATCGCAGCAGCCAACTCGATGAGCGACGTGTTTGCCATGGGTGGCAAGCCAATCACCGCACTCAATATCGCCTCCTTTCCTGACGACGAATTGGACCTCAGCATCCTTAGTGACATCCTTAAAGGCGGATCTGAATGTGCCCGTCATGCGGGCGCCGTGATCATCGGCGGGCATACGGTTCGCGATACAGAGATCAAGTATGGACAGGCGGTTACAGGTGTCGTATCCCCCAATGATCTTCTAACCAACCAAGAAGCAAAACCCGGTGATGTACTGATATTGACCAAAGGGCTGGGAACCGGCTACGTCACGACAGCTTTCAAATCCAACAAGTGCCCAACCGCTACACTTGATGCCGCCATCGCCAGCATGGTCCAGCTTAATCATGCAGGCGCCCAAGCGGCAAAGAATGCCGGCGCACATGCGTCCACTGACGTGACAGGTTTTGGCCTTGCCGGACATTCCACGGAAATGGCTCAGGCCAGCAACGTCACCTTGATGATTGAACTTGATCAATTACCGATCCTTCCAGGGGTCCTTGCGCTTGCTGAATCTGGCCACCAAACACGCGCGACAAAGACAAATCAAAGCCACACCGCACCGCTTACTCGAATTGAAGGCCAGCCATCAACGGTACTGCTTGAACTGATTTATGATGCGCAGACATCCGGTGGATTATTGCTCAGCGTACCGAAGAAAAATGCGGACAAACTGGTGAAACAGGCCAAGACAGATGGCGCTGATGCAGCCTGTGTCATTGGATGTGTTACGGAAAAGAAGGATGTACCGCTCGTTATAAATGGATGACACCCATTTAGACGTTCCCACAAAAGACAACTTGCAGCCCCAACTGAACTCCGCGAAGGCAGCAATACTTGCTGAGAATACTGCACCCATACCATACCCACGGGGCTAGGGCTGATGGTGTGTGAGGAACTGTATTGTCTGTTCCAGGAACTCCTTTGGCTGATCCAACCAAACCCAGTGTCCGCTATCCCGAACTAGTACAAATTTATAATTCTCCGCCTGAATCGACGTACCCCACCATGTGTTGGTTGACTCCGGAGGATCCGATGCATCAAGTTTTCCGCGACCTGAATTGAATACCAGCATTGGACACCGAAAAAAACAACCTTTATCGTCAATCGGTTCCGGTTCGGGCAAAAACGGGCCGTCCACCTTGCAAACCACAGGCTGACTACGCCCCACCATGCGCTGTTGCGGCGTTTGGGCCTTTTGCCGAAAAGTCTTTACAAGGATGGCTACGTTTTCGTCAGATGGATAATCCGCAACGCGATTTGGCGAGATCGCCAAGAGCTTTGCCTTATTCCTGGTAAACATGGTCGCCACATGGGGAGGCCAAAGACTGTTCGGCAATGAAATAGCACTGACCTTTCCACCTGCTGCAGCAGAATCAATGCATACAAAAGCCCACACTCGCAACGGATTTTGCCTATACATCTCGCGGCTCTTAAACGCTCCACCACTATGGCCCAAGAGGGCCACACGATCGATATTGAGATGCTCAAGCAATAACCACAACCGCCACGGATCAACTTCATGAACCAGTCTATCTGGGATAATGAGCCGGTAATGCAAGGCCAGTGGCCCCGCAATATTAAACCAATCGTCAGCCCTGCAGTTGGCGCCGTGATTCAGGACGATTGGCGGACCCTGCCCAACCTCATAATACTCGATGCGTTGGCCATTAATTTCAACCGCACGCATTTCAGGTGAAATTGAAGATCCCACCATTGCAACACAATCCACATCACCTGCTGAACATATCGTGTTAAAATAAAACCCACCCTACCGAGTTTTCAATATACATTGAAATTGCCACGCTCGCTGCGCACAACGCCATTAATCCACTAAAATAAATCACACGAACACCGACGAAGGAAGGCTCTCTCTCAATGAAAATTGTGAACGTTGAACCCATTCTATTAACAACCTATACCAAATGGCAGTGGGGTATGCGACCATGCACATACGGCTTTGTGCGTGTCACGACGGATAATGGTCTAGTTGGATTTGGTGAAACATATGTCGCCTGGTATATGCCCGAGGTGATTCCGCCCTATGTGGAACATTTTGGTAATGTCGTGGTCGGTGAGGATCCCTTTCAAATCAATCGCCTGTGGAGGATGATGCATGTCAAAGCCCTCCGTTGGAGTCCGCTGGGTGTGGCTGTCACGGTCATTGGCGCCATCGAAATGGCGCTATGGGATATCCTCGGGAAATCTCTGGAGGTACCTGTTTACCAACTCCTTGGTGGCTTGGCCCACAACCAAATCCGTTGCTACACAGCCCTGGCTGGCCCTGACATGGAAGCCATCAAGAAACTAAAAAATGAAGGTTATACCGCAGTCAAGGTGGCGCACACAGGGCAGATGACACAAGAAGGCCACCTCAGTGTTGCGGCACTGGTCAACCAGGAAGCAACCAAGGCTGCCAACATTCGCCAGGCGTTGGGTAACGACGTGGACATGATCCTTGATCCCGCGATTCAGTTTAATCGCGCCCCATGGTCGGCAGATATGTCGCTTAAGGTCGTACAAGCACTCGAGCCCTACAACCTCTTGTGGATGGAGCAGCCTGCATTACCAACTAATGTAGATGATTATGTCCGCATTCGTGCACTCACCAGCACGCCAATCGCCGCAGGCGAAATGGGTACGACCTTGCACGACTATAAACCCTTCTTTGAAAAGAGAGCTATTGACATTGTCCAACCTGACGCATCATGGTGCGGTGGAATCAGCGAATGTGCCAAGATCCACGCCGCCGCCGCCGCACACGACATGCGTGTTGCGCCACATAGCTTTAGTGGCGCGGTAGGACTAGCAGCCAATTACCACGTGGCGTTTTCTAGTCGAAACTGTTTCATGCTCAAGTATCCCACACAGGAAAATGCGCTGGCACGCGGCCTGATCGGCCACGCGTTTAAATTCAAGGATGGCCATGTTCAGCCCACTGGTGTTCCCGGTTTGGGGATTGACTTGAACCAGGAATTGATAAACAAGTTCCCATTCGTTCCAAACAGTGGCATTTCACACGGCCGTGCGCCATTTCCACGACCAACGCCAAACTGGACACCGGAGCATCAAGATACGGTATCGTGGTAAGGTGGCATGCCACGCAATTATCAAGAGACATCGGGCTTTAAAGCGGACCTCAATAACATGCAACCTGTGCGCGTTCTTATCACCGTTCCTGATTTGGAAGGTGAATCAGAGATCATCAAGCAAATAGAAGCCATTTCCGACCGGCTGGACGTCCGCTTTAAACCCTGTAAGACCAATATCGAAACGGCTGACATCCTAAAGGACGTGGAAGTCCTCTATACCCAAACTCCTCCAAATCACCTTGATTATGCAAACCGCCTGCGGTGGGTGCAGTTATGTTTCACCGGGGTCGACAATAAGGTGGAAAACCCAATGTTCGACCCCCACCGCAAGATCACAGTCACCAACGGCGCGGGTGCCCATGCAGTTGCAATTTCTGAATACTGCATGGCGGCAATGGGGATACTCACGCGTAATCTGCTGCAGTTTTTTCGGGATCAACAATCAACCATTCGAGACCGCTGCCATAGCCCAGTGCTCGACCTGCATCGTAAGACGCTCTGTATCGTCGGATATGGCCAGATTGGCCGTGAAGTGGCAAGGTTGGCAAGCGTCTACCACATGCGAATCCTGGCGGTCGACCCGAATCCCGACTGGCGAACGTCGTCTGGATTTCAATGGCCAGGTGTCGGTGACCCCCAAGGGAAATTTCCAAAGGAATTCTTCACCCCCGGGCAACTACACCAGGCACTTGAACAATCCGATTACGTTGTTTGCTGTGCACCACTGACACCGAAGACCAAAAATTTATTCAGCCACCAGGAGTTCGACACGATGAAATCCGGCGCTTACTTCATTCACGTGGGGCGCGGACCAACTCTTGATGACATGGCATTGGCCAAAGCACTTGAAAATGGCTCCATTGCCGGCGCGGCTATCGATGTCTTTGCCAGTGATCCAGATCCCTTGCCTCCTGATCATCCAATGTGGACGCTCGACAATGCATACATCTCGCCTCATGTATCGGGAAATCGCAACCGTGCTTATTTCCAGAAGATGAATGACATCCTGTGCGAAAATCTACACCAGTATCTCAAAGGCGAATCACTATTCAACGTTGTAACCCGGCAACGTGGCTATTGAGAGGTTATTTTGAATTTCACCCCAGATGGCCTTCAGATGTACCTGCTCATCGCCTCCGTCACGGCACTGGCGGGCACACTTCAGTCGGTCGTAGGTTTCGGTTTTAATCTAGTGGCCGCACCGCTTCTCATTTTCTTCTTGAAAGACCCCAAGGAAGTGGTTCCGGCCTTGCACCTGTCCTGGTTTCTCCTGGGACTAGCTATCTGTCTACGCTTGTGGCACCAGATGAACGCCCGGCGCATCATGCTCTGGTTTATGTCTGCACTTCCGGCGGTATTCATTGGCGTTTGGGTACTCAGTCAGCTTGATGAATCGAATGAACATTTTCTCAACCGAGCAATCGGTTCCGTTACCATCTTGGCAACCATCACCATTGCATTGAAATTCCACCGGCCATTCCGTCATGAAAAGCCCTGGATCCTTGCCTCTGGTGGACTTAGCGGTTTACTTTGCGGAAGCACAGGGATGTCAGGACCGCCCCTGGTACTCCTGGGGCTCAACCAGGGCTGGCCAGCTGCGCAATTCCGAGCAGATCTACTCGGTTACTTTACCCTATTGAGCCTTTCCACCATTGGAATTTGCCAGTGGCAAGGCTTGATTACAGAAACATCAATAAGGTATGCGGTTGCCGGAACACCCGGACTGACCATCGGATTCATTGCCGGTGCGTTTATTGCCAAGCATATACATGGCAATAGATTTCACTATGTGGCAATAGGCCTGATTTGTGCAACCGGCGTACTGCCGTGGCTTATGTGATCGAGGATCATCATGTTTTTCATCGCAAATGTTTTCGCGCCTCTGCAGCAAGCCGTAATCCAACCTGGTCCTCTTCATCAACAACTTCTGTCGCACCTGCTAATTGTAGTTCCCACCGCATAATGTGATAACGTGCACGCACAATAATCCTAGCCATGGGAGCAAGAAACCTGCAGTGATGGATAATCAAGCGGCTTGCATTGGGGTCAGGCACCGTTACAACGATTACATCGGCCCCATGAATCTGGGTGTGCTCCAGCACCTCTCGTTGTGTTGCATCTCCCAACTGAACTTCAACACCCAGCCCCTTGGCGAGTGCCATGTTTCGATGATTAAGGTCAATTACCACCATCTGTTTTCGGTGTTGATCAAGCAATGCATGCGCAACACGCTGGCCGGCAGGGCCAAAGCCTATGATGAAAATCTTTCCTTCTTGATCCTTCACCTCATCAAGTTCATCACCTGACGCCGTGGCCGCCGTCTCATCCACTGGAGAATCTTTTCCCGTAATGTCCCGGCGTCGCCTTGCACAGCGATGCATACGCCCAGCTTCCAACCAATGTGCAGCGTAAGGTGCGGCGGTCACCAGAAAAGGCGTCAGGAATAATGTAACGATCATGACCGAAATGATCAGGTTAAACACATGCTCAGAAATGATTCGATCATGAGCCATCGATGCTAACACGAAGGAAAATTCACCGACTTGCGCAAGGCACAGCCCCGTGGCCATGGCAAGCCCTTGCGTAAGTCGAAGCAGCCTTAAGATCCCCCAGATAATGACCGCCTTGCCAATAATAATAGCCAAAACCGCACCGAAAACATGACCCCAATGCTCAACAATCCAACGCGGATCACCTAGAAGGCCGATTGACGCAAAGAAGATAGTGACCAGAAGCGTGCGAACGGAACTGACATCTGCCCGTATCTGAATGGCGAACGGCGATCCACCCAAGAGCACACCAGCTACAAATGCAGCTATCGCGGGTGATATTCCAATTTGGTGCGCTGCCATAACAGCGCCAAGCGCGACAACAATTGCCAACAGGATGGGCAAGTCTCGGTTTTTTACCCAATGCCTAAGATTGAAAAGTTTCGGTATGACAAAATTGAACATAAAGAAAAACATGGCGACCAGAGTGACGCCGAGCGTCGCTGTTAGAAAGATATTTCTCCCTGTATTTTCCGCCCCGGAATGCCCGCTACCACTTAGTACCGCCGTCACAAGCACCAATGGAATAACTGCCGTATCCTGAAACAACAGGATGCCCAACGCGTGACGTCCATAGACACTGTCAAGCGCCGCCCGATCAACTAAAATCCGTAGAACACAGGCCGTACTTGACAGTGCTACAACCGCGCCCAGGACGATTGCTGATCGTAATTCCAATCCAAAAAACACGGCTACTGACGTAGCAGCCAGGAGCGTGACAACAACCTGCAGTGAACCACCAATCAGTGCTACAGAACCGAGCCGACGAAGCCGGTGAATAGAAAACTCCAGGCCGATGGTAAACAGCAACAGCGCCACTCCTAGTTCGGCAAATACTTCAACCTTTTCTGCAGACCCCACCCACCCAAAACAATTCGGGCCAACAATCATTCCAGCCAGGAGATACCCAAGAATAGCGCTTTGACGAATCTGCTCAGCCGCTGTGCCCAGCACAAGTGCGGCTGTAAGTAGAATCAAAACATCCAGAATGACGATCCAGGCAGGTTCCACGCATACTCCAATTGACTTTATCGTGCCCGAGAAACAATTTTATGCATTGTCTGCGATCCGCGTTTAACTTTAGAAGCTATCCGGTCCTTGCTCAAAGATCCCCTTGTTAATAACAACGCATAAAACAATCCAGATCCCAAACTTTATATAATAGGTGTTTCGGAAACTTATCACGTTGACACCCTGTCGCCAGGAGACTGCATGCCAGAATTTTCAGATACCAAAACAAACAATGCAGATGGTCTTGAATTATTTCTCGATGACCACCGCATTAGCTGGCAGTACAACGTCACACGCGAACTGAATCAACCCACCAGGCATGAAGGCAATCCGATCCTCCAACTGGAAAACCCGTGGGAGCAAAGTTTTGTCCAAATGTACGGCAATGTCCTGCCCCGGGCTGGGGGCGGATACCGCATGTGGTACAACGCTGGCGCCAAGGGCGAACAGGCTGATAAAGCACTTTGCTATGCCGAAAGCGAGGATGGATTTTCGTGGGACCGCGTGATGTCAGACAACCACCCCTACCATGGCCATACACCAACCAATATCGTCATCGGCCCCCAACCGCATACAGCTGGACCATGCGTGATTGAGAATCAGCACAATGAAGATCCAGAATCACGTCTGCTGCTGATGTTCAACTCATATCCACGTTCCTACCCTCAATATGAACAGATGATGCAGGGCAGCCGCTGGTGCTTTGTCGCCACGAGTCCTGACGGCCTCAACTGGCATCCGCCCGAAGGCCGACCGGCGATCTCAGGCAAAGCAGACTGCGGGCAATCAATTGTGTGGGATCCGATTAAACGCCGCTATATGGCGTATTTACGTGGCACGCGGACATTCGAGCCCCATTACGGTCCATTTGCCAGCCCATGGGGGGAAACGGTGCGGGTTCGATATGTGCGACTGAGTGTCTCTGAGGATTTCGAGCATTGGAGTGAACCGGTCGAACTGATGCGGGCTGATGAACGCGACGGTGATCCGTTCAATCACATGCATCAGTTGGCGGTAACACGGATGGGAAACCAATATGTGGGACTACTCGGAATGTTTCCCATCGAAGAATTTCGGGATATCCCAGGCAAGAATATTCTGATGGAAGATGGGCCAATTGACATGCAACTCACTGTCAGTCGAGACGGCCTGCATTGGTCCCGTGTTGCCAACCGACAGACCTTTCTGCCAATGGGCTTGCCAGGAACCTGGGATGCGAACTGGCTAGTTGTCATGCACAACATTGTCTTAACTGACGATCAAATGCGATTCTACTATAACGCAAATCCCGTAAAGAGAAGTGATCGTCCCGCATACAATCCAAAAACCTCAAAGGATCTCCGTACACGTATTGGCGTCGCCACGCTGCCTTTGCATCGATTTCAGAAATTGCGGCCAACACGATTGAATCAGCCAGCAGTCATTGAAACCAAGCCACTCTATATGCACGAAGGCGACCTTTTGGTGAATGCAGATGCATCGCTCGGTCAAATTCAGGTGGAGCTGACCGATTTCAATGGCAATACCATAGAAGGTTTCAGTAAGGAGGATTGCCACCCGCTAAAAACAGATCGGCTTGAGCATATCGTCCAATGGGGTGATGCTGGGGGCAAGAAACGTCGCATTTTCGATGCGATTGACCACGATTTAGTTTTTCGCCGAGCACTGCGAGTGCGATTTTATCTACACCAAGCTCACCTTTTTGCGGCAAATTTTCCCTGCTATGATCCAATCCCATAATTTCCATCAATCCATTATTGAAGGCCAAAATTTTTGTTATGAATCGAATTGCAACAATCCTTCTGATTGGATTACTCCCCTTGGATTTCGCCTTGCCGGCAGGCGGAGCACAGAAAGAGGGCTTGCCAACCACAAGTATTCGTCATTTCCGATTCCACTACGGAGCTTCCATACAGCATTTGAACCCCGGATCTCGCGTACAGGTATGGTCTCCAATGCCGCAAACCACCAGCCACCAGAAGATTAAGCTTCTTGGCTGGGATATTCCGGCCAATGCCCGGTTCACCAACGAAGCCAAATACGGCAACCAGATTATCTATTTCCAAACCATGGCAAATGAATCGAGGGAAATCACGTTTCAGATTTCCTGCCAAGTTGAACGACATGAAGTCCGCAGTTTAACGGATACGGATGACCAACTTGCCAAAACACTCACCAGCCAGCAACAGATTAAATTCTTGACTGCTAACCAGCGTGTACCCATCGGCGGAAAGCTGCTGGCATTAATTCCCCTCGTAGATTTACCGCAAGACGCCATGGGGCGCGGCCATGTGCTTTACAATCACGTGGGCGATCACATGCGGTATGACAAGTCAAAAGCAGGCTACGGCCATGGTGATGCCCTGTGGGCATGCGAGAGTCGGTTTGGCAACTGCACGGATTTTCACAGTCTATTCATTTCAATGTCACGCTCATTAGACATACCGGCTAAATTCGTAATGGGCTTCCCCCTGCCCCAAACGCGGGGCCAGGGACAAATATCCGGTTATCACTGCTGGGCGTATTTCCATGTGAAAAACCGTGGCTGGATACCTGTTGACATCTCTGAAGCTGACAAGCACCCGCAAATGAGGCAATATTACTTTGGGAACCTTACGCCGGACCGCATCGAATTTAGTACTGGACGTGATATTATTCTCACCCCCAGGCAATCAGGGCCACCCTTGAATTACTTTGTCTACCCCCATGTTGAGGTAGATGGCAAGCCATGGCCCCTGGAACAAATCTCCAATCGGTTCAGTTATGAAGATATTGAAATCTAATAAAGACGATTAACGCTTATGGTTCACAATGGATCACCAATCAAACATGGTGTGTTTATCATGCCATACCACGCCCCGGAGAAACCATTGGCTCAATGTTATGACGAGGATCTTGAACTGATCGTGCGTGCCGAGGGGCTTGGTTTCGACGAATTCTGGATTGGTGAACACCACACGATGAAATACGAGAACATCGTGATGCCGGAGATTTTCATTGCCAGGGCGCTAGGTGAAACCAGGTCAATTCGCCTTGGTCCGGCGCCGGTCTGTTTGCAACAACATCATCCCGCACATATTGCCAGTCGCCTGGCTTTCCTAGATCACCTGTCAAAAGGAAGGCTCAATCTGTGCTTTGGTTCAAGCAGTGTGACTGCGGACCAAGAATTGTACGGACTTGACCCCCTAAAGAGTGCCGACATGGTGGAGGAAGCCACCAACATCATCTTGTACCTGTGGTCAAACGATCCACCGTATCATTACGATGGGCAATTCTGGAAAATCGATCTTGCAAAGCATGTCGATGAGGAAACACTCATTGGTTACATCCACCGACCACTCCAAAAGCCCCATCCACCCATCTGCATGCCGGGGATGAGCCCAAATTCATCGACAATGAAGACGGCCGCACAACTCGGTTTTTCTCCTTTTGCCCATTGCCTCATCACCGGTAATGTCGTCGCCGATGTCCTAAGAACCCATGAAAAATCCACCTGTGAAGCAGGTCGCCAACCAAACCGAGCAGATTACAAGGTGGCCCGTTCGATCTTTCTTGCCGACACGACGAAGGAAGCTGTGAAGCGGGCACGGACAAACTCCGTCGGGCAGAAGTATGAATACATTGGTCGCCTGTTTGATAAAGGGCTGGGGCGCAGGATCTATAAGCGCGACTTAAACATGCCTGATGCCGAGTGCAATCTCGATTTTCTAATGACCGAACAGATCATCGCCGGCGATGTCGATGAAGTGCTAAAACGATTGCTTCAACTGGTTGAAGAAACAGGCCCATTCGGCACGTTGGTAATGATGAGCGATGACTGGGACGACAAAGCCAGTTGGATACACAGCATGGAACTATTTGCCAAAGAATTAATGCCTGCATTCAATAAGGCTGTTGGCCCCGTGTGACTGACGGTCAAATCGATTACGATCGTCCCCAAGAATCACCACGCACTGAATCCGCCATCCAGTACCAGGTTGTGCCCGGTCACCCACGCAGCGGCATCGCTCGCTAGATACACAACGGCGCCCTTGATATCCTTTCCATCTTCACCAAGTCGCCCAAGTGGATGCTGGGCCTTGTACCGTTCCAGAAAGGATTCGGGCTGACCTCGTTCAAATCCAGAGGTGCTAATCGAATTCACTCGAATACCGTGCGGCCCCAGGTAACAGGCCATATCACGTGTCATGTTAATGACCGCCCCCTTGGCCGCACTATAGTCAATCGTCACACCGACCATATCTGTACCTTTATAGACACTACGCTCCTTACCAATCATGCCAGATATGGATGCAATGTTAATGATGGTGCCCGTTTCTCGTGCCATCATGTGTTTGGCCGCCTCTTTGGCACATAGAAATGTACCCGTCGAATTAGCGGCAAAGGTGTAATTCCAATCTTCAAGCGCACGCCGCTCGAACGGGGCTGAGTTCTGCACATTGCCAGCATTATTGATCAGGATATCCAGTGTGCCGAAGTCACGAATCACCTTGGCAATCACTTCAACAATGCCCTGCTCGTCGGTGACATCCAACGCATAGGCCTTTGCAGTCAGTCCGGTTGCCTTACACAAGCGTTCTGCTGCGATCTGGGCCTTATCCAATTCTCGGCTGGTAATGGCAAGGCTTGCTCCTGCTTCGCCAAGAGCTTCCGCCATATCAAAACCCAGATTACGTGCACCACCCGTCACCAGGGCAACCCGGCCATCGAGCCGGTACATATCCATTACATGACGACGTTCAGCCATCAGTGATCCTCCGTTATCATTTACAACCAATTTATGAGATTATATTTCAATGAACAATTTTACAGGCAAAAGAGGTTCATACGAAGAAGACGGCTTCCAGGTAATCCATACCCTGCTCGACGAAGAGCAGTTGACCACCATCGAGCAGGAAGTCGAAGCGGTTGCCCGGCAGGAAAAAAGCAGATTTAAAGAAGGCGACTTCTTCCTTGCCCAGGATACCGACATCGTTCAGCAAATCGAGCATCTACAAAAATATTCACCCTATTTCAGGAACCTGGCCATCAGCCATCGAGGGATCCGTGATCTGGTTGAAAACATCTTTTCGGATCATGCTGTCTGCGATAATGTCTCATATATGGCCAAACCGCCGCGGGTTGGTGCCGTCGTACCCTGGCACCAGGACAATGCCTATTACTTTCTGACACCTGATAATGCCTTAACCGTTTGGATTGCACTTGATGACAGCACGATTAAAAACGGATGCCTGCGTATCGTGCCCCAATCACACAAGGAAGGCGTTATCGAACACGGGCCGACAGGTGTACGAGGCATTTCATACGGTATTACAAAGGCGGTCGATTCCAAAAGTGAGGTTGCGATCGAGCTGAATCGGGGTGACGCAAGCCTGCACCACTGCAACCTTTTTCATAGCAGTCACCCCAACACCAGCGATCGGCCACGTCGTGGGTTGGTCATGTTCTTTCACGCCGAACGATGCCGCATTGATCATGAGACGATGGAGAAGTATCAACAGATCCGGGGAAAGATGATAGACAACCAGTGAACCCTGAATTCTCAATGAACAGGAAACACCCTTGTCTTCCCTGATTTTTGGAATCGAAATTTCCTTAAAGATGCTTGGCCAACCAACGGCCGGTCTCGTCGATAAGCCTGGGGTTGTCTGCAGCAGCAGTATGGTCGCCCGGCAAAAATACTGAGCGAAAAAGTTCCGGGCAACCACGCTGGTTGTACTCGGCGATGGCGGCATCAAGAATCGGCGCCACCCCCTCATAAGGAAAATCATCTTCACCGTGGACTGCCAGCAGTGGCCGTGGCGCAATAGATGCAACCAATGCCTCTCGGCTTGTCCGCTGGCATAGTGCAGGAACCCAAGCATGCCATGATGCATCACGTCTAACACGCAAGGCTGTCTCATAATTGATCATGCACCCACCGGCAACGGCGGCTTTAATACGGGGCTCTATTACCGTCGTTGACCAACAGGTCGTACCGCCCATGGAATATCCATACATGCCCAATCGTGATGCATCAACATCGCCACGTGACTCCAGGTAGTCGATTGCACACTGAACATCGTGGATCAAAAGGCCCTGAACGGCCACGCCCCTGATAATGCATTGCCGGGCAAACCACTCCCAATTACGCACAAATGCATCCTGCCATGCATCTTTATCCATCGATCTGTCCGGCGCATCTTTCAAACGTGGACCGTGTCCATGAGCGTCAATACCAAGTACCGCCAAGCCACTGGATACCAGATTTGCCGCACCTGGCTGTCGGACCCACTCATAACCACTATGCTGGCCGAACATGAAGATATCCTTTCCCTCTCCGTAACCGTGGTGGGCAATAACGACCGGTGGACGGTCAATACCCACTGGACGAACCAAAACAGCTGTAACGGGCTCCTGCGCACCGGAGCGAAATTGCAGTCTTTCAACGCTCCAGGGACCCATGTTGTCAACATCCTGCGATTCAACACGGATTGATTCACGCGGTGGCAGTGGACCAAGACACCGATGAAACCATTTAGCCGCTTCGCTGCCTGTTGCAGTTTTAGAATGCATGGATTGCAAATGTAAGATGAGGATTGGAAGATGTCGAATGCCGGGGCCACACTGGATCCTGTAGCTGGACCGCCATAACGAGATATATTGTGGCTGATACAGGACAGGCGACTCATATCTCAATCACCAGATTTTTTAATACCCTAGAATATCTGCAAATTTGTAACGCACTCTAAAATTGGGGTTCAAGAAATGATTACGCGTGTCAACCGTGACCAACACCAGTATTTTGTTAGCCCCGATATCGATCCAGTTCTAGAAATCGACCCGGGGGAAGAAGTCGTAGTCGAAACTGTTGACTGCTTTTCCGGCGCCATCACCAGCAACGATCAAAAGTTTAGCAGTGTCGCCGATGTATTGGAGGTTGTGACTGGCCTAAATGCCGTGTCTGGCCCCATTGCAGTACGCGGCGCCGAGGTTGGCGACGTGTTGAGCGTTGAAGTAATTGATATCAAAGTTGGCATGGTTAATGGTAAGGCTGTCACCGCAATCTTTTCCGATTTCGGAGGACTTTGCAATCCCTATTCGATCGTGGACGAACTTGGTCCGGACACGAAGGTCTGCGACATTCGTGACAATGTCATTGAGTTTCCATTGCGTGGCAAGGGGATGGTTGAACTGCCTGTCAAACCGATGATCGGCACCATTTGGTCAGCTCCTGCCGCCGAACGGCGGCTGGCGTATGTCTATGACGTGCACAACTGCGGTAACGTGGACTGCCACGAACTTGGCGCAGGAAGAACGATCCTGCTTCCCGTACAGGTTCCGGGCGGGATGGTTAGCCTCGGCGATGTACATGCCTGCATGGGGCATGGCGAGATCACGGGTATTGCGATGGAAACCGCCGGCGATGTTCATATCAAGATTGATCTTATTAAAGCCCGATCCAGTGAATATTTGGTCTGCCCACAAATCGAATGCCCCCGCACCATCGGCTCAGTTGGCTGCCATTTCGGCCGAGCACTGGGAGAAAATGTACGCAGCGCCTTTCGGGACATGGTTAACCGGCTGAACCAGTTCCATGGCTTTGACAAGATGGACGCCTACCAGTTACTAGGCCAAGTCGGTGAAGTGGTGGTTCACCAGACCCTTGATGATTGGAATGCGGTACTTGTCAAAGTAAATCGCAAGTACCTCGTTTGACGGTCATTTTTTGGTTTTGTTCTTAATTGCAAACTGAAAATCATCCTCATTGCCAATGCATGGCGGCTTGGCTGTCACTGCGTCATTATGCATCTGTTGCGCAATACGTGAAGCAATCACTGAATCTCGTGCACTTGGCAACCCCAAGTTACGCCCCCCACCTAGACTGCGAGCAAACAGGTCCGTCATCACGTCAAGTTTCTTATCCCCGTAGGTGTCGATCTTGCGGACCGTCTCATGGGTGCCATGCATTTCCAGATTTACGTTCGTGAAGTCGTGATGGTAGCGCGCAATTCCCTGCGTGCCAATCGCCTCAAAGTAACATCGGCATGTCCAATCCTTTGCCGTTTGCCCGTAGACGAAGCCCACGGTGATTTCAAATGCAATTCCACTCTCAAATTGACCGTGAACCGTCACCCACCATGGTTCCGGCTCCGCCCACATGCGCACACCTTGCGAGTGCCAATGGTCGTATTCGCAACCAGCGTACCAGCGCAAGACATCCACGTAGTGCATGCCGCAATCACGGAAACAGGGGCCTTCGGGTTCGTGGCTCAAACCCGGCAGACGGCCTGATGTCATATGACAGACCCGCAAAACACCAACCTTTCCAATCTCGCCCTTCTCAATGAATGCTTGAATTTCGTGGTGATACCATGCATTGCGGTTGAATAGATTCACAGCAACTAATTGGTTGTGCGCTTCAATTTCCGAAAGAAGTTGTTTCTCGGTTTCCAAATCGGGCGCTATGGGCTTTTCGGCAATGATATGTTTACCAGCCGCAAGAGCACGACGGATCTGGCCAGGTCGATGATCAGCCAGCGTGAACAGTCCCACCACATCAATGGATGGCTCAGCCAATACCGCCTCGGCGTCATCCGTAATATGAGCATCGGGAGCAAGAATAGCCGCTTCACTTCGACGATCCGCATTTTTCTCACAAATACTGACGATTTGCCATCGAGAATCGGCGGCAAACTGCGCCGCCCATTTTGAGCCCATGTTACCGAAACCAATCGTGCCAATCCTGTATGGTGCCTGCTTTTGAGATATCTTCGTCATACTTGATTTCCTGATTCGAAATTATACAGGTTAATTTAACGGCAGATGTAACGACAACACCTTGACCACGATGCCGGACTGCGATTTTTTTTCCTGCCCGAACAGGAAACCCTCTGACACCTCAGACTCAAGACCCGAGTGTGAACAACCATGGAACTAGTTACCCTGCCGAATGGATAAACCTTGTGACACCGGGACGGTAGACGAACACTTCGACGCCGCATGGGGGTCCACACAACCTAACGCCTTCCCAGTACGCAGAACCCCAACCAGCAACTACGATGCAGGATGTGAATGCGGTGAGATTTATCGACGATGCTCGCAGGTATAGTAAACTGTTTTGAATCATTCTATGGCTAATCCTATTGCGAAAAACACATCCATCATGAATCATGATACGGTCAAGCTTGCATTTATCGGTGCTGGTGGCGTGAACTTTGGTGGCGCCGAGGGCCCCTGGGATCATGCCAGCCGGTTTGAAACAATTGAGGGCGTTGAATGCGTTGGCGTAGCTGATGTGGACGTGATACGTGCCTCCAACGCTTTAGCTACGCGTGAGGCCGGCCCATACCCAGAAGCGTGGGCAACATGTCAAGTATTCGCCGACTGGCGCCAGATGATTGAAAAGATTAGACCCAACGCAGTTGTTGTCGGACTTCAACCTGACAAGCATGGTCAATCTGACCCACCACATGATGTAGAGGTGACGCTGGCTAGGCATGGCATCGCCATGCTAATTGAAAAGCCTCTTGGGATGACACATCCCGACAAGTTGAATGAGGTGGCCCAGGCATTAGGCAAATCAGGTTCTATTATCAGCGTGGGATACATGTTTCGGTATTCCGCAGCAATCACCAAAATGCGACAGGTTCTTGAAGACACGCCAGGTGGGCCCTGCGTTTTCCTGGGCAGGTATAACTGTGCTTACAGCACCATCAACCGTGTCGCATGGTGGGACAAGCGGCGAAGCGGGGGGCCAATCATCGAACAAGCCACGCATTTTTTGGATCTGGCACGTTTTATCTGCGGTGAAGTTGATCTAGATTCAATCCAAGTAACCACCATAGACGCGGTCAATCCGATGGGCCAACTAAGTGCCATGCCCAAGAATTCGACAGGTGCTGAGGTTGATAGCAACGTGCCATCAACTGCGAAAATCCCAAGAACCACATTAGCCCAATGGTGTTTTTCTAATGGTGCCGCAGGCAGTCTGGCTCATGGCCTGCTCTTGCATCAACAGCGTTACGAAGCGGACCTGGAGGTTTGGGCGGATGGAGTACGTTGCGTACTAACCAATCCATATCAAATGTGCCGCCTAGGCATCCGGCGTAGCGGCATTGAGGAGACCGATTGGCAGGATTTCGATGATGATCCTTACCTGACTGAGGATATTGCTTTTATTAAAGCAGTCCGCAAGGGTTCTACGCAATTAGTCCGATCGACATATGCCGATGCGATGAAAACCTACCGCCTCAGTTGGACCATATCAGATCAATCCTGATAGCCCATCTCGGAATATTTCTTAGATACTTCTACCCGCACTGGATGATCAATATACCACTGCGGTTGCATCTTCGACGGCCTCAATCACCTGCCGGACATGGAACGGCTTCTTGAGGTACCCATCAAAACCCTTGGCGATTAGCGTGTGGGCTTGGCCATCGGTGAGTTTGCCGCTCATGGCCAGGATCTTGGTCAGTTGCAGATCCGCATTATCTCGTACCAGATTAAGAACGCGTTCGCCGTCAATATCACCCAGGTGAACATCGAGCAGCATGACGTGAGGACGATATTTCTCACACTCCACCCCGGCACCAAAACCACTATGCGCCGTGTATACCTCGTAGTTTGCCTGTTCAGATAGTACTTTTTCCAGTACGTCAATAATCTCAGACTCATCATCAACGATCAGTATCCGCGTATTTCCTGACTGCAAACCATCAACCGGGATGTTATGGGCTTTCATGAACCGGATCAGTGCATTGAGCGGAATACGCCGATCCTTGGACCCTGGTATCCTATATCCACGCAACTGCCCGGAATCGAACCATTTACTCACTGTGCGGGGTGCTACGTTACAGATCTTCGCGACTTCACCGGTGGTAAGAATATCTTTCTGTCGTGGCATGGAATTTGACCTTTCTCCAAAATTCCTGTCCGTCGCAAAGAGGGTGCGACCGTCACTGATTTGATCGGTCGCCATCGCGCATCGGTTAACCCATTAAAACGGAAAATCCGAAATAATCCTCTGATCGACCCTGCCCTCACAGAGAGCAGCCTGATTGCTAAGTGATTTGATCAGCCACCGGAAACAGGCGGAATCAACGCCAGTTCGTCTCCAGGTGATAACTTGTGCCCAATGTCTGCATAATCTGCATTGACTGCGACTGCCAGTTGCTGGCGTTGGAGGGCAATTGACGGGTACCGCTCACTGAGAGTAGCCAGTGCATCATCTACCGTCGCATTATCGGGCAACTCAAGTTGAAGTTGAGCCTGGCCAATATCAACGGCAACCTGGGCAAAAAGTAAAACATGGATTGAGATCACCGCTTATTCCCCATAAAGGGCAGGAATGGGACCTTCGTACCCGCTGGAACCTTTCCTTCCAACAAGGGCAAACGCACAAAACCGTCCGCTTGACTTGTATGGACAAGATCACCTGAGCCATGCCAGTTCACAACCGAGGCCAGGCCACTGGAATTGACCGTTGACACCCGAAAGACTTGCCTGCTTGCTTTTGTGGATATCGGCTCAGCAAGTTCAACCATCCGCCACGGAAGCCCTGGATCAAGCCCGATCATCCTCCGAATTGCAGGCCACAGAAACAGATGTGATGTGGCCAGTACGCTGACTGGGTTGCCTGGCAAACTAATCACAAGGGTCTGCTTCCCAGCGGCGACCAAAACTGGTTTACCAGGCTGGATGGCTACTCCGTGAAGCAAAACCCTCATCCCAAGTTTCCCCAAAACATGGGGAACCCAATCCCGCTGGCCGACGCTGACAGCCCCTACCGTCACGACCAAATGACTGCTGGCAATCGCACTAGCCATTGCCGCCTGCAGACAATCCGGCTCATCTGCCACATGTGCACGCTGTTGAGCAGCAATACCCAGCGAATCCAAAAAAGCCTCCAGCATCGGTCCATTTGAGTTTCTTATGAGGTGGGGAGCTAAATTGTCCCGCGATGTATCAGGCGGAAGAACTTCATCTCCGGTCGTCAAGATGGTTACATTCGGAAGAATTGAAACCTCGGGTTCAGACACACCCACAGTTGCAGTGATACCCACTTGGTGCGGACCTAGGTGCTGATTGGAATGAACAACAACATCCCCCGCTTTGGCATCGCTTCCCCGTTGATGGATATTGGCCCATGGGTTGACCGCATCAATGGTAAACGTAACCTGGTCGCCATTTGCTGCCTGGTCAATGCTTGATTGTTCAATTGGGATGACGGCGTCGAAACCTTTCGGCACTGCAGCCCCCGTGGCAATACGGATCGTTGAAAAGGGCGGTCGCTGCTGGCCTGTGACCCCCAATGGGGATTCACCAGCTGCAACTGATCCAACCACACTGAAAACCTGACCAGCCACCAAATCAACACTTTGCACTGCAAAACCATCCATCGCCGAACGATCAAATGGCGGCTGATCTCGGTCCGCCACAATATCGGATCTTAATACCCGCCCCAGTGCTGTCCGCAACGATACTTGCTCCGAGGGCAACGGCTTGACGGCACGAATCACAACATCCAGTGCTTCATCGTAATTGGGAGGGCTAATGGGCATGGCGACGATAGGATAGGTGGCCGGGGGCAAGAACTCTAGCGGACATCGACTGGCTGGCCTTAAAATGTCTACTGAACCTTTAATGCTGAGCGTAAGCGGACTACGAGGGATAGCCGGCACCTCTCTGACATCCGAAGTGGCCTGTCGCTACGCCGCGTCATTTGGGATTTGGCTTAAAGGCATACATCAGAGCGATGCACCTATTCATATTGTTGTTGGCCGTGACAGCAGGCCGTCTGGTCAAGAACTCGAACTGGCGGTGGTGGCAGGCCTCACCGACAGCGGCTGCCGAATAACCCGGCTGGGTATCGCAACGACACCCGGCGTGGCCATCATGACCATGCACCTGCACGCAACCGGCGGCATGGTCATTACGGCAAGCCATAATCCAGCTCCGTGGAATGGCATCAAATTACTGCGATCAGACGGTGCTGCACCAACCGCCAATCAAGCTGAGCAAATCATTGCCCAGTATCATCAAACCGTTCCCAATATCCGTATCAATAAATTCGGCTCCGTACCGGTTGACCCAAATACCGTGGAAATTCACGTTAAAAAAATTCTTGGAATCGTTGATACCACCCTTATTCAAAAGCAGCGGTTTAAAGTTGTCTTGGATAGCTTGCACGGATCAGGGGGGCCTTCAACCTCACTTCTCCTAGAGCAACTTGGCGTAGATCTTGTACACCGACATGCGGAACCCACAGGCCAATTCCCACACCCACCAGAACCCACCGCCGAAAATCTCGTGGAGTTTTGCCATGCGGTCCGGCAGGCCAATTGTGATATTGGATTCGCACAGGATCCAGATGCCGATCGGTTGGCCGTTGTAGATGAAACCGGAAGATACATCGGTGAAGAATACACCCTGGCACTGTGTGCAATGCATTTAACCAGCAGACAACAAGCGAGAACTCCTAAGGTACTAGTCACAAACCTCTCGACCAGCCGAATGATTGATGACATTGCTGCATCGTTCAACGCAACGGTCAAGCGAACCGCTGTGGGTGAAGCCAACGTTGCGGATGCACTACGTGATCAGGGTGGTCTCCTGGGTGGCGAAGGTAATGGTGGCGTGATTCTACCTGCAATTTCATACGTTCGTGATAGTTTGGTGGGGATTACACTAATCCTGCAAATGCTTGCTGAACGCGGCCAACGCCTCTCCCAAATCATTGACAGCCTGCAACAATATACGATTGTCAAGGATCGATTTGAGATAACTGGCACTATTATCGAAAGACTTGAACCGACCATGCGTTCCCATTTTTCTGATCATGAAATCGACGCACGTGACGGCGTAAGGGTGGATTGGCCGGATAGATGGGTACATGTGCGGGCCAGCAATACCGAACCGATTATCCGTGTAATTGCTGAAGCAACTGACCCGTCGACGTCCAGGGCACTGGTTCAAGAGGTTGGTATGCTACTTACAGCACAGTAGAGTTGAAAAACACTTACCGCTGAACGCGGGAAGGCGTATCCATGGAACGGATCGTAGGATCTAACCTTGCCTGGGTATTAATTCGCTTTCCATCTGCGGAAATAAAAACAACTTCGATTCTCAGATCCTCTTTGCCCACTGGCCACTTATGAAGTTCAAGCGGGAACTGATAACCACGCATCACGGGGTCATAATAGAGTTCCTGCTCCTTAAGTGTCCGTACGTTGATCGTCCAGTTGTAAAGAAACTTTTCTGTCTTTGAGCCTTTTTCACTCCGGATGGCGTACAGATCGAAACTAAACTGACCAACCCCCTTGACCGAATCAGACATCGCATCAAAAAGTTCAACCCGAGCCTGCAGAAGGACGACGTGACCGCTACGAGTAAATCGCGTCGTGGGAAATACGCGCATCTTAACCGGGCGAACAACCCACTGATCCCCATCCGCCGACTTGGAACTGACACCTTGATTTGTCGCTGCCCCCTTAAACGTACACCCCGGTAAGGCTAAGATCGCAATCAGGCCAATCATGGCCAGTTGACCCTGATACGCCAACGATATTCGGCATGACATCCGGATGAGAATAGACCTGATCAGGGTTAGGTTCAAACTCAAACTGCGTGTTATGCCTGGTGGAAATAGCCCGTACGGGGAAAAGGCGCCATCCACCCCCATAAACCCCCATCTCTTTCAACCTCACCAGATGGCTGGCCCAAAGGGTAATCTGCGTCGATTTCATTGGGCCATGCACCTATCTTTCTGGGAGCATCGATACCCTGCTGCATATGAGCGTTGCCACCCTAATCAAACTTGAATACGACCCTTGATGCCTATAAAATAAGCACTTCATGGACAGATACGAACAAGAATTAGACATTCTTGAAAGGATCAGCCAGATCCTCGGTGATGGACTGGAGATTAATGAGGTTTTCCAGCGTGCCATGGCCCTAATCAGTGAAAAACTGGAGATCCAGCGCGCCTGCCTACTGCTTAGGGATGATGCAACAGACATGGCAAGAATTGTGGCGGCAGTAGGACTGTCACCACAGGATATGAAAAAAGGGCAATATCCACTAGGTGAGGGCGTGACAGGCAGTGTCCTGCAGACGGGCAAAGGCCGTGTCATCCCCGATATCAGCAAGGATCCACAGTTTCTTAATCGTATTGGTGCCGGGATAAACGATCCAGATCGGCCGACGAGCTTCATCTGTATACCAATCAAGGATGGCGACCGCTACGTCGGAGTGATCAGCGTGCACAAACCGCTTATCGACGAGGTCTCATTGGCGGCTGATGCCAGGCTTTTGACCATTATCGCTGGCTCAATCGCTCAAACCACGCGGATCCACAACCTGATCCAGATCGAGAAGGAACGATTACTGGAAGAAAACCAACAGCTACGACACAATCTGAATGGGCGCTACCGATTCGACAATATTATTGGTTCAAGCCCTGCAATGACCGATGTGCTGGCAACGATCGGACAAGTGGCTTCATCACGTGCTACGTGTTTGATCCTAGGGGAAACCGGATGCGGCAAAGAATTGATCGCCAAAGCAATCCATTTCAACTCCCCACGCAAAAATAAACCGCTGATCCGCATCAACTGCGGTGCATTATCGCCTCAACTACTTGAATCGGAACTCTTTGGACATGTTAAAGGAGCCTTTACCGGCGCCATCCGCGACAAAGTTGGTCGGTTTGAAGCTGCGGAAGGCGGCACGATATTTCTAGATGAAGTCGGTACGCTTGAGCCCACCTTGCAGGTCAAACTGCTCCGCGTATTACAGGAAAGAGAGTTAGAACGCGTGGGCGACCACCAGACATTTGGGTTGGATGTGCGTATCATCGCCGCATCCAACCGTGACCTCGACGAAGAGGTGCGCCAAGGCGCTTTCCGTGAGGATCTCTATTACCGACTCAACGTGGTTACAATTCATCTGCCGCCACTCCGCAACCGCCGCCAAGATATTCTGCCACTGGTTGACCATTTTCTGGATCGTTATAACGCCGAAAACGGCCGTAAACTCTGCAAGATCACCCGGGACGTAGCAAACACACTGTTGCGCTATCCATGGCCTGGCAATGTGCGTGAATTGGAAAACGCAATCGAGCGTGCGGTCGTGCTCTGTAGTGGTGAGGAATTCAACTTGGATCTTCTGCCACTGCAAATCCGACTATTTGCCAAACAGGTTCGTGGTGATCATCGGGACGAATCGGTGGATGCCATCGCCCGCAAACTTGCGCGGGAAGGTATCAAGCGGTTTGCGGAGCGTGAGGGCGAAATCTATGAGTTGGTCGTAAGCGAAGTAGAGCGGCAACTTATTAGCGAAGCCTTACGACATACCGGCGGTGTCAAGACGAAATCAGCCGATTTCCTGGGAATTAACCGAAACACGCTGAATAAGAAGGTCAAGGAACTCCATATCGACGGCTCCGAACAGGCACCTGTTGTTAGAATCTCGCCAAATACAAGTAAGCTTGGTACCAACCGGTCACCACGATCACATGCGGATCATTTCCAGGCAACCTAGCCAATCGTTTGACCATATTCCGCCGAATTGTTACTTTCGAAGATTCGGGTGGGGATATCCCTGTGTAGTGTCGGCGTGCGGCACGCTCGACACGAAATCCTGGCTGCAGGCGGAGTTTAGATGATCTGTTTGGCCCGATATGCATTGGTCGTTACAGCGTTGCTTGCGCTGTACCTGCCCTCCAATCTGCTGGCGGCAGACCGCATCCCGGCGTCCATTTTAAAAAGCGATCGCACGCCGAATCTGGAAGAGAAAAACCTGATCCAAAGCTATGGGAATCAATGGTTATCATTATTGGTGTCTGAAGATGATCGACAGGTCGCAGAAGCAAAAATAAAATTGATCGAACCGTTTCGATCTGACCCATCAACATTTTTCCTGAACGAATACCGCAATACACTCCGGGTGGCTTTACGGCAAGCATTTGAAGGTCAGCGGGACATTGTCCGTATTAATATCATGATCATCTCTGCGGGGCTAAAAGATTCCTCGGATGTATCTCTTTATTTAATGGCCCTCAAGGATCTCCACCCAGCTGTGCGGTACTGGGCAGCCAAAACCCTAAATAGTTCGGCTGCAGCTGAAGCAGCCGACCCTCAGCAAAAAGAGCTGTTAATAGCACTTTCCGAGGCGGTTAAACTTGAAAACATTGAATTGGTGACTCAGCAGTTGATGCTGGCATTGGCGCAGCTAACCATCCAGGACGCTGTCCCACAGATTCTAATGTCACTCAACGAACGTATTCCCGTCCATCTTGCAAACCCAAGCATGCCATTAATCACTGAGACTAAAGCGTTACGCCGCTTGTCACATCAATTGATCAGAAAACTTGTGGGCGAACAATCCGTACCGCCGTCTCATATTCAGCTTATTACCCGCGTCTCATCGCGATACCTAAGACTTGTCGCCACGCAATTGAGCGAGCAGATCGTGCCTGAGCAAGTCATTAATGACTACACGAAGATGGCTGAGACGGCGGATGACAGCCTCGCGACCTTCGTGGGTCGCCAAAACATTAGCAGGGATTCTTGGCCCACATCGATTGCAACGGAGCTCAAACCATTGATCGCCCAAAAAGACTGGCTGGCCCTCAAGCTGCGGGGCGAAGAGTGGGCAAACCTACTTGTAAATACGCTGGGGATTGACGCTTCCAAATTAGATCTACAAATCTCCTCCGACTGACCCGCCGCCAGGCAATAACGTAAACGCAAAAACCCACTTACCTGAATTTTCCCGAGGCGAGAAATGTCTTATGGGTTGGTATTTGGCAGTGGCCCATCTTCCGCAACAGCTGCCGGCTGTGGGGGCGTCATCGGCGATTGGATTGCCTCATCCACCCGCCGCATCAGATCCAGATAATCCATTTGTACCATCTGGAAATCACGCAATATCGGCGTCTGGATAAGTTTGGTGCGCAACTTCTCCAACTGGTGTTTTTCCTCAACCTCAATCGGCTTACCGTCCTGCTCCTTCTCGCTAATATTTTGTACCTGACGGTTGTAATCGTTGAGAATACGCTGAGCGTCGGCGTCATCACGCAAACGCTTAACAAGATCCTTCAACTGGATTGATGCATTGTGCTTGGCAATCAACTTGCCCAAATCGGTTGCTGATCTAAGAATCTCATCAGTATTTGCCATGGTAGTCAGTATTCCTATCCATAAACGGTTTAGCCCGTTAGCATAACCCATCAATTCACCTTGGCAATTGGGATAACAGTATCCCATGACATCACCTAAGGTGTCTGGATCAAATTATGGCGAACAGACATGCAAATCAGATCGTTCAATATGTCTCGGCCCCCGGCTATACGCCACGGCCTATCCGACAGATTGGAGATGAACTTGGTATTGAAAACCAAGAGTATGAGGCATTCCAGTATGGCTTTAACCATTTAATCACGGCTGGTCGTCTTCGCCTAGATAATAATTCACTTGTCCGGCTACCACCCCCCACTTCAGAACTTATCGGCACGATTCGCGTGACCAGGAGGCGTTTCGGCTTCTTGCAACCTGATTCGCCAACTGAATATGGGGATCTATTTATTCCGGCACGCTATACAGGCAATGCAATGACCGGAGATCGCGTACGAGCTAAATTAATCCCGCGCCGCCAATCAACACGAGATGGCCATGCACCTTTTGTGGGTCGGGTCACGGAGATCCTTGAGCGGGTAGATAAACAGTATGTGGGCACACTGAAAAAACGACGGTCCCTATGGTTGGTTGAAGTAGATGGCAATGATCTCAACGAACCGGTGGTGGTACGTAATGCACAAACCAAGGAGGCCGTTGAAGGCGACAAGGTTGTCATCGAATTGATCCAGTACCCATCCGAAGACCATTTGGGTGAAGGAACGATTACAGAAATCCTGGGACCACAGGGTGAACCGTCGGTTGAAACTATCGCCGTGATGCGGGCATACGGACTTGAGGCGCAATTTCCACCCGCTGTACTTAATGAGGCGCGGAACACCGTCCAGCAGTTTGATATCCAATCAATTGGCAAGCGTGTGAATCTGACGGAGCATTTAATCTGTACAATCGATCCTCCAGATGCCAAAGATTTTGACGATGCCATCAGTATTGAAAGACAAGTCGATCCAACCGGTAATCAAACCTATGAACTGGGAGTACATATTGCCGATGTCGCGCACTTCGTGCTACCCGGATCTGAGTTGGATCGCGAAGCTTATCGACGAGGTAATAGCGCCTACCTTCCAAGAAAGGCGATACCGATGTTGCCCGATATCCTGTCGAATGGAATATGCTCCCTTCAAGAAGGCGTGGATCGTGCATGCAAGTCCGTATTCATTCGGTATGACAGCAAGGGCCATATTCTTGGCCAGCGATTCATTAACAGTTTGATCCATTCGTCAAAACGATTGACCTACCTCGAAGCGCAGGCAGTAATTGATGATGATCTTCACGGGGCACGTCGACACGCACGTAGTGAGCCTGCATATTCAGACGCTTTAATCGCCATGCTCAAGACCATGGCAGAATTGGCCGGCATCATACACGCCCGTCGTCGTAAGCAGGGAATGATAGAACTTGAACTGCCAGATCCAGAACTCACTTTTGATACGAACGGGTACTTGAAAGATGTGACGCCACAGGATCAATCCTATACACACAAAATTATTGAAATGTTCATGGTGGAAGTCAATGAGACGGTTGCCCGCTTTTTTGATCGCATACCGATGATCCGGCGTATTCATGCCGAACCGCAGCAGAACAACATGGAATCCTTGCGTCGTATTTTGCGCATGTCCGGCCAAGTAATTCCGTCAAACCCAAACCGCGAGGAACTACAGCAACTCTTGGCCAATACGAGAGGCACATCAGTTCAGCAGGCCGTGCACCTAGCGGTATTGCAAACACTGAGTCGGGCGGAATATTCGCCAGTGCACCGAGAACACTATGCACTGGCGAGTGATCACTACACACATTTCACCAGTCCCATCCGCCGATACCCTGATTTAGTTGTACATCGGATACTAGATGCGTATTTGTCATGCAACGAGGCACACGGCAGATCTAGCGGGATAAAAAAACACCGCCTGATGCAAGACATGCGCAATGATTCTCGCGTCCTGGCGGATGAAAGCCTGGTCGACCTTTGCCGCCATTGCTCTTCCACAGAAAGAAATGCCGAAGCAGCAGAAAGGGACCTGAAAGAGTTCTTTATCCTTCAATTACTCAGCAGCCAAGTCGGAGATGACTGCCCAGGCACCGTCAGTGGCATTAGCCGCGATGGCATCTTTGTGCAGTTAGATAGGTACCTGACCGATGGCTTTGTACCCATCGCCGACCTGCCGGGCACACAGGGTGATCGGTGGCGCCATGACGCCAAATCAGCATGTCTTGTCTCGCAACGATCCAGGGCAACCATCGCAGTTGGACATCGACTTACCGTGCGCATTGTTAAAGTGAACCCGTCTGCCCGCCAACTTGAACTGATCGCCATGAGCCAGCCTGCAAGACCCGGGCGTCGATCATCGGGTGCACGACTGATGCAGAAAAATACGATGAAACTTAAACAGACAAAGCGCAAACGACGCAAATAATCAAGAACAATGATCACCACACTTGCTCTCTACATTCATGACATGGATCCTTTTGCATTTGGACCCATTCGTTGGTATGGACTATCGTATGCCCTTGGATTTCTCATCGCTTTCATGATCATCAAGCGGATTGTGCGTATCGGCAACAGCCCGCTTAAACCCGCACTTGCAGGCGATTTAGTCTTTGCCATGGTGATAGGTATTCTTCTCGGTGGCCGACTTGGCTATGCAGTACTTTATAAACCGTCATTATTCATAGGGTTTCGGACTGGCCTTCCTTTTTGGGACCTGCTTTCAATCCACGAGGGCGGCATGTCCAGCCATGGCGGGTTCATGGGAATCGTTGTCGCAGCCTTGTGTTTTGCGCAGCGCCACAAAATCAGCATGCTGCATGTATTAGATCTCGTCTCGTTTCCAATACCACTGGGATTATGCTTAGGACGGATCGCCAACTTTATTAATGGCGAACTCTACGGCCGTGCGTGCGCAGATACGTTTGCGTTGGCAGTTAAGTTCCCGCAGGAAATGCTCGGCTGGAGCAGTGATAAGATCAATGCACTTCTTTTGACCCTACCAGCACATATAACTACAACCGCTTTGCAGTCAGGGCCAGTCGACTGGGTTATCAGGAAGATCCAGTCCGGTGACCAGCAGATCATCAATGCAGTATCCCCTCTTCTTACCCCGCGTCACCCATCGCAACTTTACCAAGCATGCCTGGAAGGATTATGCGTCTTTTTTGTTCTGGTGATTGCATGGACGCGTCCACAAAAACCGGGAGTCATTTTCGGAATCTGCTGCGCAACGTATAGCCTGACCCGGATCGCGGTGGAGTTTTTCCGTCAACCTGATGAACACATTGCCCACTTGGAGTATTCCTTTCTCAAGATTACAAGAGGCCAATGGCTCAGCGGATTGCTCCTATTGGCAGGCATCGCGGTGTGGGTGATTGGGGCGAAAAAAAATGCCGACACGATAAGCGGATGGCGGTCACAACACTGATTACCATGGCGCCTTTGGATCTAAACTGCCTGTAAATACATCAGGTGGAATTTGTGGTCGATGCTGCCAATGCTACAATTATTTACTTATGACAACATTGTATTTTGATGATTTGATCGCATGGAAGAAACTCCGCCCAATCTTTTTTTAATGGCGGTTGCGATAATTTAGTACAACGATTACCGATTTATATCAGCGCATGGACACCTAGAGGGCTTATAAAATGCAATGCACACTAAGTGGCCTTGTTGGGCCTATAAAAACCTCTACCCAACAAACCCACGGTTACATGTATTCCCGTGTCCCATCCCGAAGCCGAGCGTTTACGCTGATCGAACTGCTTGTTGTGATCTCTATTATCTCGCTTTTAATCGCAATGCTACTGCCTTCGGTTGAAAAGGCGAGGGCATCTGGCGAACAGGTTGTTTGCAAAACTAACTTGCGGCAGATGGGCACTGCACTGGCCACCTATACCAACGACTGGAACGACTGGCTTCCAATTTATGAAAATTGGTATGAAGACCACCACCGGTCCAAACTCGTGGTGAATGCGGACGGCACTTGGTATTGGCGAAAAGGTCTCGAGACACTCGGGGCGGTCATGAATTCGTATTTAGACCCTGCCGGTGATGCAAATGCAGATATCCTTAACACGGCACAGGGTCTCTGGTGTCCCAGCCATCTCGGAGAACAAGCGAATTTGCAACAGAGTCACAACAACCCACTGCCAGGTGGCGGCGCCATCCCCATCGGCACGAGTTACTCGACCCATGGCATCCTTGCAGCCTACGGATATAACCATTTGTTTCTAGGCACCCAGTGGACTGACTCGCCAAACGCAAACAACTGGCTGTATCGAAAACTGTCGTGGATCCGTTATCCATCTAATATCATTTCTCATGCAGATAGTGGATATTCGTTTCCCGGGAGCCATACTGGATTTCACTATTGGGCAAAAATCAACCGCGTGTTGCCATTTGAGACCTCAAAAGAAAAGGAAATTAGCACCTTTGACCCATTGCCGGAATACAGGGACGAACTGCGTTATCCAGTCGGCGAATTTCATTTTGATGGCGCAAATGCGGTATGCTTAGATGGTCACGTTGATTGGAACACACAGGTCAAATGGCACCGGGCAGAAAACGATCATCATTGGCGCGAACTGAATACGTCATCAACCGGCTGGTTCGAGTGATCGGGCTCGCAACATCAACGCGTCAGGACAATACGCCTTATATTGCCCCTCGAATGAACCCTAATGTTCAAGCGCCCGCCATGTGGTTGGTGGTTGTATTCATCGCGACGCATGCGTTCGGAACGCCACCTGCAGACCAACCAATCACACTCCGTGTTCATGGCCTGCCTGACATCAACTCGGCAGCATTTACCACCATTGAAGTCCAAGTAGCCAAGGCGATCCTAGCTGAATTTCACCGATTACATCCACAAATCAAAGTGCTTCGATCAACCGGAACCATGATCGAAGATCGCGCCGCTGAATTCTTGCCCTTGATGCAAATTGCCGGTGATATCCCACCGCACGTATTCGAAGTACGTTTCCATAATGCCTCAACATATATTGAACAGGGATTTCTCTATCCAATTGATCAGATCACAACTGTGACTGACGATGAACGCAATCAGATCCCCAATCAGCTCTGGCCCGTCATCCAACGGCGTGGTCCTCCAGACGGCAAGGAACACATCTATTGCTGGCCCATCCAGCTTCAAGTGCGTGCGTTGTGTTACCGGCGAGATCTTTTTCAGGAAGCCGGACTGCCGGACCGTGCGCCAAACGATTGGAATGAGCTGATGATGTTTGCGCGAAAGCTGACAGATCCGGGCAAGCAGCGCTCGGGGATTGCGCTGCGATTCGGCGATGAAGGCTCCTATCATTGGCTTCCCTATCTGTGGTCTGCCGGCGGTGAAGCAATGTCCCAGGACGCGGAGGGGAACTGGCGATGCGCGTTTGACTCCGACGCGGCAGCACAAGCCGCACTGTTTTTCACCAAAATACGGCGGCAGCGTTGGATGAAACGCTATGAAAGTAAAGGCAAGACTGTCGAAAAGGAATTGATGGGGGTGACCTATGGAGAAGCTGACCGCTTTCTCGTTTGGTTTTCCGGCAAGATCGGTATGTTTCAAATTCGACTCGGCTTCGATCAGATGACACAGATCCGAAATCCTGAACTGCATGGGATTGGCCCCATGCCGCTAGGCCCCGCAGGCACACGCGGCAGTGATCTGAATGCCACAATGCTGGCAATTTACTCCGGGATAGAAGACCCACGTGTACGCGAAGCGGCTTGGAAATATATTTCCTTTTGGATGCGCCCGGCGGCACAAAAAATCATGGTGGAAACCATGATCAAAAATGGCTACGGCCGTTTTGTTCAACCACAACTACTGGAAGAGTTCGGCTACCACGAATACGTAAGGCTCATTCCTGAAAGTTGGCGAAAGACTTTCGAGGAATCCGTCAAGAACGGCAAACTAGCACCATACGGCCGCAACAGCCAGCAGATCTATCGCTGGATGACCAAGCCATTAGGAGCAATTGCAAGAGACGATGAAATTCAGGCTGCCATCAATAAAGGGGATGACGAAGCTGCTCTTGCCAAAATAAAAGACATTCTCCGCCACGGTGTTGCTGAAGCTAATGAAAAGATGCTTGGCCTTGTACACCCTGAAGAGCGGCAGTTTCGACGACGCGTGGCTCTATTCGTCACGATTGGTATTGCCGCCATCTTTGGCGCTGGTTTCTTTTACATCTGGCGTATCTTTGCGCCCCCCGAATTCTTTTCCGGGGCTGGAAAAGGGGGATGGCAATTTCGAAAATACAAGGTTGCCTACCTTTTACTGATCCCGGGGGTTGGAACAATTGCTCTTTGGCAGTACTGGCCATTGCTTCATGGTGGGGCAATGGCATTTCAGGACTACCGCGTCACGGGCGATGCGAAATGGGTCGGCTTGGAGAATTTCGCAGAGATTCTTTTTGACCGCGCCTTCTGGCTGTCGGTCTGGGTTGGATTGAAATATGCATTTCTCGTATTGTTTTTTGGTTTCCCAGCACCGATCATCTTGGCCATTCTTCTCCAGGAGGTGCCCCGTGGCAAGATCATATTTCGCAGCATCTATTATCTGCCCGCTGTCATCAGCGGGGTGCTCGTGATATTTCTCTGGAAGACCTTCTTTGGCCCCTTCGGCCTGGTCAATGAGTTGAGAAATGCTGTGGGTCTAGACGGGCACACCAACTGGCTAGCCGAACCGCGATGGGCACTGGTATGCTGCGTTGTGCCGGTTGTCTGGGCCGGCATGGGGCCAGGATGCTTGATCTATCTAGCTGCACTCAAAACCGTGCCTGACGAACTCTACGAATCGGCGAGTATTGACGGCGCCAGCATCTGGACTCGCATTACATGCATCACGCTGCCATCACTTAAAGCGCTTATTTTGATCAATCTGATCGGTGCAGTCATTGCGTCTTTTCAGTCAGCCAACTTCATTCTGGCCATGACCGGTGGTGGCCCATGGACAGGATATGGCCGTACCGAGGTGGTTGGCCTGCATATTTTTTCGACGGCATTTTTCTATCTTCGTTTCGGTGTTGCCACAGCGATGGCCTGGATCGTCGGCCTCATGTTGATTGGCTTTACTTTGATCCAATTACGCAAGCTCCGGCATATGGAGTTCCGTACGGTCGGATAACACTCGACGAATTGTCAGTCATCGGGTAGTGATCGTTCAAACTTCGGACTTTTTCTCTTATGCCCATCATCAACCGAGTTGAAGCCAGATCCAGACGCGTCAAGATCGTCTACCTGTGTATCTACACCGTGTTGATCCTGGGTGCACTATCCATGTTGTATCCAATGGCGCTGATGATCGCCGGCTCCGTCAAATCAGAAACCGACATCGTCGAGATGCGTCCCGTGCCTCGATACTTCACCGATCAACGAGTGCACTACCGCAAGTTTCTTGAAAGTAAGTACAGTGGCCAGATCCTTCTTTACCAACAAACTCACCACCGAGACGAGAAGTCCTGGCATACGATCGCCATACCAAACAACGACACCCATCAGGATCTCGCGGATATTTTTGATCGATTTCGCAAACAGTTGCCGGAGGAGAACTGGCAGATGTTAGGCCACACAATCGGCCCCTCACTGCTGCAATTCAAGAATTTTCGTCGGTATCGCCAGTTTGTGGCAGATTCTTTTCACGGATCCCTGGAAGCAATGAACCGTGAATGGAAGACGGCATATCCATCTTTCCTCCATCTGCGAACACCCATTGAAAAAGAACTCGCTTCCCGTCGCCATCGTCCTGATCGCGGTAACCAACAGCTACTTTTCAACCGATTCAAAATGTCGCTGGATGCCGGGGAAAGATTCATTGTCGATCTTGATGGTTATTACCAGTTGTATTATGTGCGACCAACGTACAACAGCATTGGGAAATACAACGCCCACCATGGCACTGAACTCAACTCGTTTCACGAGGTTTTGCTTTCATCCATACCACCTGTCCAATCAACCCGTCGCGCAGACTGGGAACAGTTTGTTCGAAATGAATTGAGTCTTCTTTTTATTAGGATTGATCCATCGCAGGCCACAAACTACCGCCATTTCTTGAAACGGCGATACAGTAACCTTGCTGGACTCAACCGGTACTACGGAACAACGTATGCCACATGGAAGAACATCAACCTTCCAACACGCATGCCACACGCCCCGCAACAGATCGTGATTTGGGATCTTTTTGTGCAGGAAGATGCTGATCTAGATGCAATTCGAGTTGTCGGACCGCGGCAGGAGTTTGAGGCATTTTTGGACAGCGAGGGTTTTGATCGATCGGTATTTGGCAAGCAATCAGCTCAGGCCACTGCAGTTCGCGCAAGCGATTGGGATGACTTTCATGCCCAGATCAGTTCCTCTCTGGTGGAGAACTTAAAGCGAAACTACCTGGTGGTACTGGATTACATTCTTCTACACGGCCGCGGCGTGTTAAACACGATTGTGTACTGCATACTGGCTGTATTGAGCCAGCTTATCGTTAATCCCCTGGCCGCATATGCCCTTAGTCGTTACCGGCCACCCAGCAGCTACAAGATTCTCCTGATCTGCATGGCCACGATGGCTTTTCCGCCTGCTGTCACAATGATCCCCTCATTTATTTTGCTTCGGAATCTAAACCTTCTCAACACGTTTGCCGCGCTGATCTTGCCTACAATGGCCAATGGATTTTGGATCTTCTTGCTGAAAGGATTCTTTGATTCTTTACCACGAGAACTTTATGAGGCTGCTGACATGGACGGCGCCAGTGAATGGACGAAGTTCTGGGCAATCACCATGTCCATGTCCAAGCCAATCTTGGCAGTCATTGGATTGGGTGCGTTCACCAACGCCTACAGTAATTTCATGTATGCCTTGATCATTGTGCCCGACCCGGAAATGTGGACGCTCATGGTCTGGCTCTATCAACTTCAAACCCAGGCGCACCCGGCAGTTATCTACGCCAGTCTATGTCTCGCCGCCATCCCGATGTTCCTTATTTTCCTCTTTGCCCAAAACATTATTATCCGAGGCATCGTGGTACCGGTAGAGCGATGAATAAGCATTTATTCGAATTATTTGAGAAACGGCACAATCATTCTCGCAGATTCGTCAAATAGTTCTTTGCTGGCGCGACCCTTTAGATTCAAGTTGAAATCACTAACGGGAAGTGTCTTGTAAACTTCGGGACGCCAGGGATAAAACGGCTCCACGTAGGGGACACGGGCATGAACAGCAAAATACCCGTTTTGGCATTCTATGAGCTTGCGGCCAAGTGGCCCCGAATAGAACTGTGACTTTAATTTCTCAAGCGCCCTGACTTTCTTTTCCACCACATCGGTAATGTCAATCAGAATGTAAGGAAAGCGGTTGGATTCGAAATCAAAGATGGAGTCCTGACCAAATTGACCGACAAAAAAGATCTGGCCCACTTCATGAGGCGGTGAGTCATCCCCGTCAATAAGCCCGCAGACCATATAGACTGCCGACAGCACAATATCTGCACAAATGGCATGCGAGTGGCCTGCACCAACTCCACCCCCTTCAAGCGGACTATGAGTAATGAGAATATCAGGCCGGATCTCCTTAATGATCATCGCCATCTTCCGAACAATCTGTGGAGTCTTCATCAACATGCCATCTTCCAAACGTAAAAAACGCAAATCCTGAACCCCAAGCACGCCACACGCATCAACAATCTCCTTTTCCTTATCATCAATGGCTGATTCTCGCCTAGCTGAATCCACCACCTCCTTCTGGTCACGACTTTTTGCAATCAGATTCCAAGCATGCGATTGAACGCCATGGGTCAATGTGACAATGGTTACTTCATCGCCTCGCTCAACGTGATTGGCCAAGGTTCCACCTGCATGATCAAATGCATCTGCGGGGTGCGCACCAACGTGAAGTACTCGCAAGTGTTCGGACATCGTATCCCTTTCCTTTGTCACCTAATAGCACAAGGACCTGCCATTTATTCGCCCGCAATGCACTGGATCACCCACGGCCAATGTACGGCATCTTGGTTGCCATCACCGTCATAAATTGAACATTCACATCCAGCGGAAGATTGGCGATATACACGACCGCATGCGCAACATGGTCCAGATCCATGACCGGCTCGACCAATGTATCTCCATTAGCTTGGAGAATACCCTGCTTCATTCGCTGCGTCATTTCTGTTTCGGCGTTACCGATATCGATCTGGCTGCAGGCGATGTCGTACTTACGGCCATCCAAAGATGTTGACTTGGTAAGCCCAGCGACCGCATGCTTGGTGGCGGTATAGGGCGCTGAATTGGGTCTGGGCACATGGGCAGATACCGACCCATTGTTAATGATTCGACCACCACGAGGCTGCTGAGACTTCATGATTACAAACGCAGCCTGCGTACATAAAAATGTACCGGTCAGATTGGTGTCTACAACCGCTTGCCACTGTTCCACGGTAAGATCTTCAAGTAATCCAGGAGGGGTAAACACGCCGGCATTATTGAACAGCACATCCAGACGGCCGAACTCTTGCTTGGACTGGTCAAACAGGTTTTCAATCGCACCAGAGTCTCTTACATCAGTTGAAACAACCAGCACTCGAGATGAATCGACCTCTACGTCATCGGCGATAGCAGCAAGCGGCTCAGAACGCCGCCCGGCCAGAACGACCGAATACCCTTCTGACAGAAGGGCCAACGCAACCCGCTTGCCGATCCCAGATCCAGCACCTGTAACGATTGCAACTTTTCGATCTGTTTTCATTTTTACGTTCTTCTTTTACTGATACATTACTGGATGAAAAACTTCAAACTCATGCATGAATACAAAGGCATCTATTTTCGATAATGATCCAGGTCAGACATAATCTTTGACCCAAAATACCCTGCCCAAATATCGAAGCTTATAGATATGCCACCTTTACCTCATGAATACGCGGCGTACTGCCACTATTGATTGCACCTAATGCAAGTCGATATTGAACCCACCCACCTTTATTGTTGATGTGATGAGCCTCTTCGCCACAATCAAGCCAACTCCCTGGACCATCCGAACCCTGCCAAACTGCGCCGTCCAGCAACTCTTGGCTGTTGGCAAGACGTATCTGAGCTTTCACCCATGTCTTAACCGGCACATCTGCTTCCCATTCGATCTTTTGAACGCATGCACCCCTGGGTAGTTTATGGGGCTCTGAAATGTAATATTCTTCAGGGCCACGATCCTTTTGGTTACCCGGCTGAACGGGAATCATTCCGTGTGGACCCATTGTCGGTAGACGTGTGGCAGGCCGTGGATCAAATCCATCAGGGCCGTTCATCAAGACAAAGGAATCACCTTTGTGATCTCCCATGATCTTGTGATTGGCAATCACAAGGTCTACCCGGCCATCTTCGTTAAAATCCGCGGCAAGACTCGCTGTAACCGAATGGCCGGCAATGCGTGTGAGTTTCTTCTGACTAAATGAACCACCGGGGCCGCCCCAGAAGATAAAGGAATCGATATCCCTGTTACGGCCGTCATGGTAGCACCCAACAAATAGGTCCAGATGTCCGTCATTGTCAAAATCGGCTACAGAAAGACAGTTGGCAGTGTTCACGGACAATTGCATACGGCGGGTTTCACTGAGTCCTTCCGGCCCATTCCAATAGATGTACACAAACGAATCGTGTGGCCCATTCGCTTGAGGTAAGTGTCCGCCAACAATCAAATCCAGATATCCGTTACCGGTAAGATCCGCAGCATCGACACTTTGCCCACGAATAACGGACAGGTCTTGCCTGCGGCCAAAGTCGAAACCATCCGGACCACCCCAGAGCACGAAGCAGCGGTCACTGCCAAGCTGGCCAAGAACCAAATCGAGATAGCCATCATTGTTCAGATCAGCAAGACACCCACGATATGAAGACTTATAAGCTTTACCGTTCTCGACCAGCCGTACACGCTGAGGATTTTCTGTGTCAAAGCCATCGCCAGACGATCTATAAATAAGAACTTCCTCGCCGATAAAGGGGATGATAATCAATTCCAGACAACCATCTCGATCGATATCAGCTGCAGCCAGACCCCATGCGTGCCTTGAAGGCAATACCACACTTGGTTCACCTGAAAATCCGTTGACGCCTTGCAGGTAACAATATGTACCTGGATCCAGGTGTTGGGCATTTTCAGCACTATTTGCAAACACAAGATCCGGTCGGCCGTCATCATTAAAATCACATGGCAAGGCAGTTGTCGCACCAATACCTTTAAGGTATTGACAACGATCGACTGAAAACCCCTCACTGCCACCGAAGTAAATGACTGGCTTGATCACATTGCGGCCGGTTCGGCCCCATCGATTTATAAAAACCACCTGTGGATGAACCTGCTTGCTGCCTCTGGCAACCAGTGCGAGACGCGCGCCTTCCGTCGGCAGCTCAACTGGAGTTGAATTGACACCATCTTTGCAACCGCAAAAGATCCGTGAATTCACCGAATACGTTTCGGGGGTTTGGTTCTGACAGATGATGATGTCATCGTAACCGTTGCCGTCCAGATCATCTGCTGTCACATCGCACGCACAAAATGTGTCAAGCTCGGTGCGTCGATCTTCGCTGAACCCATCGGGGCCACCCCAATAAATCCAGGATCGCTCACGCTTGCCCGCTTTTGCACGTGTCGCAAACACAAGATCCTGTTCACCGTCGCCATTAAAATCACCACTCGCCACAGACAAGCTTGCAGGACAAGAGAATTTCAGGCGCCGACCGAAGGACCGATTCGCTGTAACTGGAACAAGATAAACATGATCTGAAAAAGCCATAAACAGGTGATGGTCACCACCTAGACAGATGGTACGCGCCAAAGGTGTTAGCCCTACACGCTCTTGCTCCATCGTTTCATCGGCTTCTTCTGTAAACGACCCAGCGTCACCTTCAATGCTGTATTCACTTTTTCGTGACACACTAAGGCCGCCCTCACCACCCCATAGGATTCGCGGAGGAAAACGATCTGAAATGATGTACAGATCCGCATAACCGTCGCAATCCAAATCTACACTGGCCAGATGGTCGCCACTAATATCAAGATCCGTAAATGCCGAAGGTTCAAATCCTAATTCGGTCTGATAGAACACCCGCAGCTTGCCCTTTGAGATAAATGCAAGATCAGGCCGACCGTCACCATCGAAATCCCCAATTGCCACGGACTGGCATTGCGGGACGGGAATATGCACGCAATGCTGTTCACGAAAACCCTCGGCTGAGCCATAGTAGATGAAGGCATGTAGCTCAGTTGAAGCACCGTTGTACTCCATACCCAGAACCAGATCGTCATATCCATCGCCATTAAGGTCGGCCACGGCACCGCTTAATGCACCATCCGCAGGAAGTTCAATACGATCACGGCTATTGAGCGGATTGGTATAAACATAAATATCCGGTGCCTCCAATTGATCCTGGCAGTTACAAAAGATGGCCTCGATATATCCATCCTGATTCAGGTCATGCAGAAATATTCGCTGCAGAATGCCGCGTTGAGACACATAAAGATTTTGTCCTGCATTGCCAAACGTACCGCGACGAAATGATTCAAACCCACGCGTGATCCAATATCCAGAATTAGCCATCCAGTTATAACTACCGAAGAAAAAGAAAAAAGGCAAAGTACTTTCATGAGAATCACAAGACAGAATCGTACAATGGATCTTGACCCTATCCCCCCTATGAGGGTAAAAGAAGCCCATCTATGAATCACATCACAGAATCTTCACGCTCAATCCACATTGCCCATGACGTGGATGTGGTGGTTGTTGGATCAGGCGCCGGGGGGGTGGCAACGGCCGTGGCCGCAGCCCGGCAAGGCGCAAATACCGTATTAATTGAAAAATATGGTTCAGTCGGTGGCTGTATGACCACAGGTGGCTGGGCTGCAGGAGCACTGGATCTGGCGCCATTGGACCCACGACGATTTCTTGTTGCTGAAGGCGAATCCCATCAGACAGCACCAGCGGCCCATTGGATCAGTCCGCTGGGTTTGTC
>Ga0310124_10000198_pt1 | contig 41372 bp, 38 predicted proteins | sample CB11b_AW_Bot5_MG_FD_203507 | JGI IMG/M metagenome (GOLD analysis project Ga0310124, IMG submission 203507) | Marine microbial communities from Western Arctic Ocean, Canada - CB11b_AW_Bot5 | ecosystem: Environmental > Aquatic > Marine > Oceanic | place: Canada: Western Arctic Ocean | collected... | reverse complement strand
TCAATGTCATAAGTTTGTGCGTACTGTGCTGCTAACTCCAATAAGACTCGAGAATCAACACCGCCACTGAAAGCCACGATCAACCGATGAGGCTTGAGTGCGCTTTGATTAAGTACAGATGTGAAGGTTTCGATTATGTGAGTCATGAGTGAGTGAACCATGAGAATAGGTTTGAAGGGCGAATGTTTTAATAATAAAAAAGGGTTGGCACTGAGTCCAACCCTTTCATCATCTTGTTACTTGAAGCTGCCTCATTTCAAGGCACGCTTATCAGCAGTAACCGTAGCTCATTAGGCGTTGGTAACGACGCTCAAGTAGTGCTTCGTTATCAAACTGCTCTAGCTCTTCTAGCTGTTTAACTAGCATGTCTTTCATGTTCTGAGCCGTTTGTACTGGATCGCGGTGCGCGCCACCTAGAGGCTCAGGAATGATTTCGTCGATAAGCTCAAGATCTTTCAGACGAGGAGCAACTAGGCCCATCGCTTCAGCAGCTTGTGGTGCTTTATCTGAATCACGCCACAAGATTGAAGCACAACCTTCTGGAGATATTACTGAGTACGTAGAGTACTGAAGCATGTTCACGTAGTCGCCAACACCAATCGCTAGTGCACCACCTGAACCGCCTTCACCAACAACGTTACAGATAACTGGCACAGATAGGCCAGCCATAACTTTAAGGTTCTTTGCGATAGCTTCAGATTGACCACGTTCTTCAGCACCCACACCTGGGTATGCACCCGCTGTGTCGATAAAAGTAATGATTGGCATGTTGAAACGCTCAGCTGTTTCCATTAGGCGAAGTGCCTTACGGTAACCTTCTGGCTTTGGCATACCAAAGTTACGAATCACTTTTTCTTTAGTCTCACGACCTTTCTGGTGACCAATAACCATAACAGGACGACCATTTAGACGAGCCATACCACCCACAATTGCTTTGTCGTCAGCGAAAGCGCGATCGCCCGCCATCTCTTCAAATTCTGTGAAGGCATGCTCCAGGTAATCTTTGGTGTACGGACGTTGCGGGTGACGAGCAAGTTGAGCTACTTGCCATGCACCTAGGTCACTAAAGATTTTCTGTTTAAGCTCTAAGCTTTTTTTCTCTAGTTGTTCAATTTCTTTGTCTAGATCTACCGCTGTGTCACCACCGTGACGCGAAACGTCGCGTAGCGCTTCGATTTTTGCTTCAAGTTCAGCGATAGGCTTTTCAAATTCTAGAAAGTTCAGGCTCATCTATGAATCCTTGTTGATTCAGCTCCGCATTCATGGAGCTAAATTTTAGTTAAATTCGAGTTCTACTTGGCTATTTCCAAGCAGCTGTTTTAATTCGTCTAGTAATGTATCACTTGGCGTCACACGCCATTCTGTGCCCAATGTTAACCGCGCTCTAGCGTCGGCACGCTGGTAGTATACATTGACTGGGACCGTTCCGGCTCTATAAGGTTCTAAGATTTGACTAAAGCGTTCAAAAAATTGACCATTAATTTGGGATTGGTCGATAGATATCGACACCCCACGAGCATATTTCTCACGGGCGCTTCCTAAGTCCATGACCTCGCGCGCGGACATTTTAAGCCCACCATTGAAATCATCAAAGCTGACCTGTCCAGAAACGACCACAATTTTGTCTTTTTCAAGCAATTCAGCGTAGCGATCGAGCGCATCAGAGAACAACATCACTTCCATTCGTCCCGATCGATCGTCGAGGGTCATCAAACCAATTCGAGTTCCACGCTTCGTGGTCATTACCCTGGCTGCGATCACCAAACCTGCAATCGTTAAAGACTGATCACGACGAGTTGGCGTAGCGTCTTTCAAACGACAGCTAGTGTATTTGGCTAACTCTTTAATGTAAGCATTAACCGGGTGACCTGTTAAATACAAGCCCAGCGTTTCACGCTCACCTTCAAGCCAAACCTTTTCAGGCCACTTCGGTACTTGGGTATACTTGTGTTCCACCTCTTCCGGAGCGTCAGTCAACACGCCAAACATATCCGATTGACCAAAAGACTCAGCGTGGTGATGTTGGCTTGCCGCCTTCACCGCATCTTTCAATGATGCCATCATCGCAGCTCGGTGAGGACCTAATCTATCTAACGCGCCGGATAGAATCAACTTTTCAATAACACGTTTGTTGACCTTCTTCAGATCAAGACGTGCACAGAAGTCGAATAAATCTTTAAAGTAACCGCCTTTATTTCGCGCTTCAATGATGGCTTCAATAGGGCCTTCACCCACCCCTTTAATCGCACCAATGCCATAAACAATCGCGCCGTCTTCATCGACATTAAAGCGGTATAGACCCGAGTTGATATCGGGTGGAAGGAGCTTGAGCTTCATACGGAAACACTCATCGACAAGGCCAATAACCTTTTCGGTGTTATCCATATCTGCGGTCATTACCGCTGCCATAAACTCCGCTGGGTAGTGGGTTTTCAGCCAAAGTGTTTGATAAGAAACCAGTGCGTATGCAGCTGAGTGAGATTTGTTAAAGCCGTAGCCCGCAAACTTTTCTACCAAGTCAAAGATCTTCATGGACAGTTCGCCATCAACACCATTGGCTTCGGCACCTTCTTTAAAGGTACCGCGCTGTTTTGCCATCTCTTCAGGCTTTTTCTTACCCATCGCACGACGCAACATATCCGCTCCGCCAAGCGTATAGCCCGCAAGGATCTGTGCAATTTGCATTACCTGTTCTTGATACAGGATGATGCCGTACGTAGGCTCAAGTGTCTCTTTAAGTGATTCGTGTTGCCACGTTTCATCAGGGTAAGATACAGCTTCTCGGCCGTGTTTACGGTCGATAAAGTTATCTACCATGCCTGATTGCAGAGGGCCCGGACGGAACAAAGCTACCAATGCGATGATATCTTCAAAAGAGTCGGGTTGTAGACGCTTGATCAGATCTTTCATACCGCGTGATTCCAGTTGGAATACCGCCGTCGTTTCAGAATTTTGTAACAGGTTAAATGACGCTTGGTCATCTAGAGGAATAGATTCAATACGAACCGGCTCTTTACCCTCTTTCTTCAAGCGTGGGTTTACGAGGCCTAACGCCCAATCGATGATAGTCAGGGTACGTAGACCCAAGAAGTCGAATTTAACCAAACCGGCGGTTTCAACGTCATTCTTATCGAATTGCGTTACTGGGAAGTTACCTTCTGCATCGGCATAAATAGGTGCAAAGTCGGTAATCGTGGTGGGTGAGATAACAACACCACCCGCGTGCTTACCGGCATTTCGCGTACAACCCTCAAGAATACGACACTTATCAATCAGTTCGCGTACTTCTTCATCACCGTCGTAGAGTTCTGGCAATGCTGGCTCAGCAAGGAAGGCCTTCTCTAGCGTCATGCCCGGATCAGGTGGAACTAGCTTAGAAATACGGTCAACGAAACCAAACGGGTGGCCCAAGACTCGGCCAACGTCACGAATTACCGCTTTTGCCGCCATAGTACCAAAGGTTATGATCTGAGAAACGGCATCACGACCGTACATCTCGGCTACGTGATCAATAACTTGGTCGCGTTTATCCATGCAGAAGTCGATATCGAAATCGGGCATAGATACACGTTCTGGGTTCAAGAAACGTTCGAACAGCAAGTCATATTCAAGTGGATCAAGATCGGTGATATCCAATGCGTAAGCCACCAAAGAACCGGCACCAGAACCACGACCCGGGCCTACTGGTACGTCGTTATCTTTTGACCACTGGATGAACTCCATTACGATCAAGAAGTAACCTGGGAACCCCATGTTGTTGACAACTTCAAGTTCAATCTTAAGTCGCTCGTCGTATTCAGGTCTGCGTTCAGCTCGAACTTTCTCATCAGGGAATAGAAACGCTAAACGACGCTCAAGGCCTTCTTCTGATTTTTTAATCAAGAAGTCTTCAATCGCCAAACCTTCCGTTGGGAAGTTAGGTAAGAAGTATTCGCCCAGTCGAACTGTTACGTTACAACGCTTAGCAATCTCGACACTGTTTTCCAGTGCTTCAGGGATGTCTGAGAACAACTCACACATCTCTTCTTCACTACGCAAGTATTGTTGTGAGCTGTAGTTTTTCGGTCGACGTGGATCAACCATTGTAAAACCGTCGTGAATCGCCACACGAATTTCATGGGCGTCAAACAAGTCTTCAGATATGAAAACCACTTCGTTGGTCGCGACAACAGGCAGGTCTTCTTGTTCAGCAAGCTCTAGTGCAAAGTGCAGATAAGACTCTTCGTCCGGGCGCCCAGTACGAATGAGCTCCAGATAAAAACGGTCTGCGAAATGTGTTTTGTAAAACTCAACACTGCTTGCCACCAACTCTCGATTGCCTTTCAGCAACGCCTTACCAATCTCACCCTCTTTTGCTCCCGATAGAAGAATCAGGCCTTCGGCATGTTCAATCAGCCACTCTTTATCAATAACAGGCTGATGTTGAACATGACCACGAAGGTAAGCTTTTGAAATCAATAATGTTAGGTTGTTATAACCTTTATTATTCGTTGCAATAACAGTGAGTTTGGTCAATTCATCGCCAAAATCTGGAGACTGCATCAAGAAGTCAGCACCAATAATTGGCTTAACCCCACACCCATGGGCAGTACCGTAAAATTTCACCAAGCCACATAGGTTAGTAAAGTCGGTCAATGCTAGAGCGGGCATACCCATTTCAGCGACTTTCTTAACTAATGGTGGCACCTTAGATAGGCCATCCACCATCGAAAAATCACTGTGTACGCGTAGGTGAACAAATTTTGGATCTGACATTATTTTTCCTGAGTTCTAGGTTTAGGCCTAGGATTACAACTGTGTGTATTCTATTTTTTTCTACCGCAAATAAGCAACTTTATTCGATGCCTTGCTCCGGTCAACATGAGTCTAAGCAATATAAAGCTCTAATCATTATAAAGCTCTAACCAATACTAAGCCCTAATCAATATACAGCCTTAGCCGACGAGCTTTAATCAAGACCTAAAATGCGCTTTACTGGCTTAAAGCTTTTGCGGTAATGCTCGGTTACACCGTGTTTTTCAATCGCTTCGAAATGCGCTTTGGTCGGATAACCTTTATGTTGAGCAAAACCAAACTCTGGATGAAGTTTATCAAGTTCTTCCATCTCTTGGTCACGAACAACTTTAGCGATGATAGATGCCGCACTGATTTCAGCAACTCGCAAGTCCCCTTTTACAATAGCAAGACCATCCATCGGCAGTTCAGGAACGCGGTTTCCATCGATTAGTGCCATATCAGGTTGAACGCTTAGCCCTGCGATCGCTCGCTGCATAGCAATCATGGTCGCTTGCAGAATATTCCACTTATCAATTTCTTGCGGAGAACAACGGCCAACAGACCAAGCCAAGGCTTTCTCTTTGATTTCAGGAAACAGAGCCAAACGCTTCTTCTCAGACAGTTTCTTTGAGTCGTTCAAACCTTCGATTGGATTATTAGGATCGAGGATAACCGCAGCAGTAACAACATCGCCAACTAACGGCCCGCGCCCTACTTCATCAACACCAGCAAATAACTGGTAGCCTTGAGGATACTCAAAAGGAGGAAGCTCTTTTTTCTCTTTTACTGCCATAATTCTTCTCTTAATGTTCTGTAAACAAGCACTTTATGACTCAACACATGGTCGATCTATCAATTTCAATACCGCATTAGCGGCTTGTTTATCCGCGTCTTTACGAATCCAATGATGCATCTCGGTAAAGCGTTCGATTAATGCGCTGTTATCAGCGGATAGCATCTTATCGACAGACGGAAACAAGAAGTCTGGGTGACACTCTTCAAGAATATGCTCTTTCACAATCTCTTCGCCAGCCAAAATGTTCGGCAACGATACGAACTCCGTAATCGATAATTTCTTAACAATATAACCCGTCAGTTTATTTACTTTGTAGCCAACGACCATTGGGCGTTTCAGCAACATGCATTCGAGAGCAACAGTACCCGAAGCTAACAGAACAGAATCAGCAGCGGTAATCACGTTGGTGGCGGTATCTTCTACCAATGTAAATTCAAGTTCAGGTGCCGTCGATTGCCAAATTTCAGTGAACTGCTTTTTACGCTGCTCATTAACGAGCGCAACAACAAAGTTGAGATCAGGGTATTTTTGCTTAATACGCTGACAAGTCTCAATAAAGGGTTGAGCAATCAAACTCATCTCACCACCGCGACTACCCGGTAATACGGCTAGCCAAGGCTTATCTTGATCTAAACCTAAAAGCTCGCGAGCTTCTTTTTTATTCGGTTCGAGTGGAATGGTGTCTGCCAATGTATGGCCAACAAATTCACAAGCGACATTATATTTATCGTAGAATGCCTTTTCGAACGGCAAGAAAGCCAGTACCAAGTCGGTTGCTTTGTCGATTTTAAAGATACGCTTTGGACGCCATGCCCATACTGAAGGGCTGACATAATGAACGGTCTTAATACCCGCGTTCTTAAGATCCAATTCAAGTCTTAGGTTAAAATCTGGCGCATCGATACCAACGAAGACATCTGGCGGGTTTTGAGTGAAATACTTAACCAGTTCCGCTTTCACTTTTAACAAACGAGGTAAACGACCAAGCACTTCTACAAGCCCCATCACGGCAAGCTCTTCCATTTCGAAAAGAGACTCACAACCAAGCGCTTTCATTTTTGGTCCACCAATACCCACGAATTCAGCATTCGGATATTGTGATTTGACCGCTTTAATAAAACCCTCGCCAAGCGTGTCACCCGAGAGTTCTCCGACGACGATACCTACGCGTAGAGGTTCATTCGAAACAAAGTCCGAGCTATTGGTTGCTGCTTCTTGCTGTACCATAGTTTTCCAATTCCCTTCTTGCCTAAAACAAAAAAGACCGCCCAATGAGTAGCGATCTTTTTGTTATACCAATCATATCAAGTATTAACGAATAATACCGCGCTCAGAGTTCTCTAGCATTTCTAGCATAGGAGTAATCGAAGTAAACTCTTTCGCCATTTCAACTAAAGCCGCTTTCGCTTCTTCAAGTGTTTTACCTGAACGGTATAACTCTTTGTACGCTTTCTGTAGTGCACGAATTTCTGGTTTCTCAAATCCGTTACGCTTCAGGCCCACTAGGTTAAGGCCAAATGGAGCCGCATGGTTACCCTGTGCAAGCACGTACGGCAGTACATCTTGAACAACAGCAGAACAGCCGCCAATGTAGGCGTAGGCACCTATTGAACAGAACGGGTGAATCGCAGATAGCGCCATTACACCAGCGTAGTCACCCACGGTTACGTGACCGCCAAGAATAGCGTTGTTACCAATGTGAGTGTGGTTACCAACAATAACATCGTGTGCTACGTGAGCATTAACACAAAGTAAGTTGTCATCACCGATCACTGTGGTTGCTTTGTCTTGAGTTGTACCACGGTGGATTTGAACCGCCTCACGAATCACATTGCGATCACCGATCACAACTGTTGTCTCTTCGCCACCGTACTTCTTATCTTGGTTCTCTTCACCGATAACAGCGTGTGGGAAAATGCGGTTTTCTTTACCAATGGTTGTGTGACCTTTGATCACCACATGCGACATCACTTCAGTGTCGTCACCAATTGTCACGTTACCAGCAATGTAAGTGAAAGGCCCAACCGTCACGTTAGCACCGATAGTTACATCACCTTCGATTACTGCTGCCGGGTGAATTTTCGCTGTTTCATGAATCATATTAAAACTCTCTACGAGCACATTTAAGTTCAGCTGAACATACAACTACGCCGTCAACTTTAGCAACGCCGTTAAACGATGCAATACCACGACGCTCTTTTAAGAATTCAACTTCGATAATCAGTTGGTCACCTGGCACTACTGGCTTACGGAATTTTGCTTTATCTACACTTGCAAAGTAGTAAAGCTCGTTACCAGAAGGGGCACCAAATGATTTAAATGCTAGAAGACCTGTTGCTTGCGCCATTGCTTCTAAGATCAACACGCCTGGGAATACAGGAAGTTGAGGGAAGTGGCCTGTGAACTGAGGTTCGTTAACAGAGACATTCTTAATCGCAGTCAGTGTTTTTTCTTTTTCAAAGCTAGTCACACGATCAACCATTAAGAATGGGTAGCGATGAGGTAATAGTTCCTGAATTTCAGTAATGTTCATCGTTGTCTGTTCAGTAGTCAAAGTCGTATTCCTATGTATATTCTTTATTTAATTAGAAGGATTATAAACGAAAAAGACTCGCTGTACGCGAGCCTTTTATTAGAAATGCTGGAATTATGATTCCGCGCTCTTCTCGATAAGTTTTTCAACGGTTTTCAAACGCTTGTTCATTTCATCAATACGATGTACACGCGTTGCTGTTTTACGCCAATCTTTGTTTGGCTGTAAAGGAATACCCGAAGAGTACATGCCTTTCTCAGTGATACTGCGCATTACCATCCCCATACCGGTGATTGTAACGCCGCCAACGATTTCAATATGACCATTAATCACACAACCGCCACCAATAATACAGTACTTACCTATCGTCGTGCTGCCTGCGATAATAGTACCACCGGCAATAGCAGAACCATATCCGATGTGAACATTGTGAGCAATTTGAAGCTGGTTATCTAAGATAACGTTATCTTCAATGATTGTGTCATCTAATGCGCCACGGTCGATGGTTGTACACGCGCCAATTTCTACACGGTTACCAATGCGAACTGAACCGACTTGTGGAATCTTAACCCACTCACCTTTCTCGTTCGCATAACCAAAGCCATCAGAGCCAATGACAGTGCTTGATTGAATCAAACACGCGTCACCAATCACGACTTCATGGTAAACACTTACATTAGCCCATAGCTTAGTGCCTGTGCCAATATTTGCATTTTTACCAATAAAACAACCAGCTCCGATGATCACATCATCACCAAGTACCACACCAGACTCAATCACAGCGTTCGCACCGATAGACACATTTTGTCCAATGGTTGCATCGCTTGAAATTGAAGCAGAATCAGCGATAGCCGCTGCGGGTGCAGGAGTAGTATCAAGCGCTTGAGCAACTTTAGCAAAAGCAACGTAAGGGTCGCTGACCACAATCACGTTGGTCTTACACAGTTCGCGCTCACTCTCTTTAACCATAATAGCGGATGCTTTACAGTCACCAAGGTGCTTGCTGTACTTCACGTTCGAAAGGAACGTAATGTTTCCTTCTTGCGCTTTATCCATAGGAGCAACTGCTGAAACGGTAACCGTACCGTCTCCGTGTAGCTCTCCCCCGGTAATCGTTGCCAATTCGGCTAAAGTCAGGTTCTTCATAAACTTATTTCAGTGATTTAATTACTTGCTCAGAGATGTTGTATTCCGGCTTGCCGTACTGCAGAGCTTGAATATCAACAATCATGTCGTAGCCTTCTTTCTCTGCAACTTTAGTTACAGCATCTTGAATCACTTTGAATAGCTTCTGCTTCTCTTGTGCTTCACGACGTTGGCTTGCTTTTTCTAGTGCTTGAGCTTTGATTTTGTACTTACTATCTAGTTGACCGACTTCGATACGAAGCTTCTCAACTTCGTCAGGACCTAGTAGTTCACCATCACGCTTAAGCTTTTCAATCTTAGTTTTTGCTTCGGCTTGAATGCTCTGCAGCTCAGCAGCTTTATCTTTGAACTCTTCCTGCATTTTTTGAAGAACAACTTCGCGCTGAGGTAGAGCCTGGAATACTTGTGCAGTGTTTACATAACCCACTTTTTGCGCAGCTTCAGCAGCTGTTGCAAAGAAAGAAGAGCTAAGAACTACAAGGCCTAAACCTGCTGCTTTAATCATATTTTTCAAAATATTGTCCTTTAAATATTAGAAAGTTCTACCAATGGTAAATGTGAAGAATTCCTCATCATCACCTTCGTAAATTTTAACGGGTTTCGCTAGAGAGAAAACCAATGGGCCCATCGGCGACATCCATTGAAGGGCTGCACCATAAGATGAACGGTAATTTGTTGGATCAGAGTAATCGTAGTAATACTGGCTGCCACTGTTAGGTGCACCACGGTCTACGAACTCGGTATCCCATACACTTGCCATGTCGAAGAAGACACTGGTTCGAATCTGGCTACGTGCTTCATCAGAAGCAAACGGCGTAGGTACAATTAACTCTAAACTTGCCAAGGCAACCGCGTTACCACCAACCGAATCATCGGTTGCAGAGCTGTACGTAGGGTTGTTACCCGTACTGCTCCCATAAACGGCTTTTGGACCCGCTGAGTTAGAGCCAAAGCCACGCAACGTTGTAAAGCCACCTGCGTAGTAGTTCTCGTAGAATGGGAACAAGTTATCATTACCATCCGTTTGACCGTAACCATTACCATAGCCTAATCGGCCACGCATCAAAAGTGTGAACTCATGCTTTTTGGTCAGCGGGATGTAATGTTTTACATCGTACTGAGCTTTGAAGTACTTAGCGTCAGAGCCTGGTACAGTCATTTTAGCGAAAGCACGTTGGTGGTTACCCTCGGTTGGGAAGAAACCACGGTTAAGGTTGTTACGAGTCCAAGAGATATTGATATCGAAGTCATCGGTTAAGATGTTTTCGTCACCATATTGGTTAATACTTCTCGCGAACTGTTCCACTTGGATATAAGTCGGAACGTTACCGATCTTGTTGTGCGTATAGCCAACACCAAATTCGATACGGTTCAGCTCATCCATAGGGAAGCCCCATGTCAGGCTGGTACCGTAACTTTGGTTGGTATAGTCGACAATGCCCGCTTCAGAGGCTTCGAATTCGTTGTAGAAGATCTTACCGCCTAAACTCACACCATCAAGGTTCCAGTATGGGTCACGGTAGTCTAAGCTCACGTTCTTTTGGTAATCGTTCATCATGGCACTTACGCCAACACGGTTACCTGAACCCGCAAAGTTATCTTGTTGCAAACCAACTTGGAAGCTGACACCTGATTCGGTACCGTAACCAACACCAAAGTTGATACTGCCTGAGTTCGCTTCCTTAACGTTGTAAACCAAGTCAACTTGGTCTTCACTGCCAGGAACACGCACTGTTTGTACATCAACCGTTTCAAAGAAACCTAAACGGTTAAGGCGGCTCTTACCGGTGTCAATTGACTTAGAGTTAAGCCAGCTGCCTTCCATTTGACGCATTTCACGGCGTAGTACTTCATCTTTGGTCGAGTTATTACCCGTAAATCGAATATCACGAACGTAGATACGGCTGCCCGCTTCTACATTAATAACCAATGACACTTCTTTCGTCTCATCGTCAAATTCAGGAATAGTACGTACTTGTGGGTACGCATAACCAGACTCACCAAGAATACGCTTTACGCCCTCTTCTAGTGATGTCACAGAAGAGCCGTTGTACGTATCGCCGTCTTCAAATGGAACTAATGCTTCAAAATCAGCCTCACGGCCAATCAGTTCACCGCGAAACGCGACATCTTTAACGGTGTAGGCTTCGCCTTCATCAATACCAAGCGTGATGTAAACGCCTTTCTTATCTGGAGAGATCGCTACTTGTGTAGAATCCACCTTAAATTTAAGGTAACCACGGTCAAGATAGTACGATTTCAACGCTTCGATATCACCCGCTAATACTTGCTTCTGGTATTTTTCATCCGCAAGGAAATTCCACCATGCAACATCAACATTCAGGTTGAAACGGCTCAGTAGCTCAGCATCAGAGAAGACTTCATTACCAATAAAGTTGATTTGCTGAATCTTAGCGGATACGCCTTCAGTAAATACAAACTTAAGGTCAGAACGGTTACGTGGCAAAGGTGTCACAACCGCTTTTACTGTCGCGTTGTACTTACCAACACTGTAGTAAAAATCTTCAAGGCCTTTCTCGATGTTACTCAGCGTTGTGCGGTCAAGGGCTTCACCTTCACGAACACCAGATGCATCTAGGTTCTGCTGAAGTTGCTCTTCTTTGATCGCTTTATTCCCTGAAAATGAAATGCTTGCGATGGTCGGTCGTTCTTTTACTTGAACAACTAAAACACCTTCATCGCGAAGGACCTTAACATCCTCAAAGTTACCTGAAGCATACAGTGCACGAATGATCTCAGATACATCGCCTTCATCCACTTCATCGCCAATACGCACTGGCATTTTCAGTAGAGCTGCACCAAGTGCAACACGCTGTAAACCTTCGATCTTGATATCTTGAACTACAAAGTTTTGTGCTCCGTTCGCAGCCACACTAGTGGCCAATAGACTTGCGAACAGAATTTGCTTAATCGCCATACTTATTCTAATTATTCCTTGCTACTACCAATGCCTGTGAGAAACCATTCACAGACGAGTAAAATCATTAAATATTGCCAGAGCCATCAAAGAGAAGAGGATTGCACCTCCCACTCTGTATCCCATTTCCTGAATTTTTTCAGGGACAGGTTTACGAGTAATGGCCTCAATAGCGAAAAAGAGCAAATGTCCGCCATCAAGCATAGGCAGCGGAACCAAATTAATAATACCCAAATTGACACTAATCAGAGCCAAAAAGCCTAAGAAGTAAACCAAACCGTAATCGGCGGTTGTACCTGCGCCTTTAGCAATTGAAATCGGGCCACTCAAGTTGTTTAAGCCGACATCGCCAACGATGAGCTTCTTGAGCATTGTCAGCGTCAAACTAATGATTTGACCTGTTTTATCAAATGCTTTTCCTACAGACTCAATTACACCAAATTGCAACTCAAAGCGATAATCTTCTGGCCATTCTGCGACTTCTGGAGCAATACCCGCATAGCCGATTATTGAACCATCAGAAAGCTCTCGACTTTTTGGCGTCATAGACAACGACTGTTCAAAACCATTACGCAGTACAATAAGGTTCATGGATTTCATCGGGTTCGAGCGAATTAACTCAACAACCGACTGCCACTGTTCAATTGGCTGCCCATTAATTTCAACAATTTTGTCACCAGCTTCTAGCCCCGCAGAGTATGCAGCGCCATCATCAATAACTTGAGCAAGCACTGTTGATATCTCTGGAGAGTACGGTCTAAAACCAAGCGTTGTCATTGCAGACTCAGTTTCTGGGTTGAACGACCAGTCTGAAATATCCAATGTCACCTGTTGCTCAAAGCCGATATCGTCTTGAGAAGAAACCGTTACTGTCATGGATTGGTCACCAATATGTGATATCAAACCCATATTGACTGATTCCCAATCTGCGGTTTTGATTCCTGAAATAGATTTAAGTTCCATTCCAGTTTCAATTCCGGCTTGTGCAACAATAGATTGCGGGGTGACCTCACCGATCACCGGTTTAACCGCAGGCACGCCAATCAAAAATACCAGCCAATACGCAAACACCGCAAAGATAAAGTTAAATGCTGGGCCTGCACCGACTATCGCCGTGCGTTTCCACAATGGCTTCTTGTCAAAAGCGTATTGCTGCTCTTCTTCAGAAAGGTCGTCAACACGCCCATCGAGCATCTTAACGTAGCCGCCCAGCGGAATCACTGACAAGCTGTATTCAGTACCATCACGGCCGATCTTGCTCCAAATTGATTTACCAAAACCAATCGAGAATTTTTCTACTTTCACACCACAACGACGAGCAACCCAGAAGTGTCCAAACTCATGAACAGCAACCAGAATACCAAGCGCTACAATAAAAGATGCGAAGTTCCACAGAATTCCACTCATGCTAGCTGCTCTTTAATAAATTGAATGGCTATTTGACGAGACATATTATCTAGCTCAAGAAGGCTTTCCAAGCTATCTAAGCCCTCAGAGCTATATTGTTCACATACTTTGCTCATAACATGCTCGTTAATGACAGCAATATCGGTAAACTTAACCCGATTGTTCAAAAAGGCATCGACTGCAATTTCATTGGCAGCATTAATTGCTGTTGTTGCATGCTGCCCTAGGTAGCACGCTTCAATTGCTAACCTTAAACATGGGTAACGGCTAAAATCGGGTTCTAGAAAAGTAAGCTCGCCTACTTTGGTGAAATCCAGAGGCTTAACGCCAGCTTCTGTACGCTCAGGATAAGACATCGTCAAAGCGATTGGCGTCGCCATATCGGGTTCACCCATTTGAGCAAGTACCGAGCCATCCTTGTACTGGACCATTGAATGAATCACAGACTGAGGATGAATAATGACTTTTAACTGTTCTTGAAAAGCATTAAATAGCCACTTAGCTTCAATGTACTCAAGACCTTTATTCATCATGGTCGCAGAGTCAACAGAGATCTTAGGACCCATAGACCAGTTAGGGTGTGCAATAGCTCGAGCCGGTGTTACCGATTCTAACTCAGCAACATCCGTATAGCGGAAAGGACCACCAGAACCTGTCAAGAGAATATGGTTGATACCGTTCTCTTCCAGATTACAACGGCCTAGATGGGTTTGTACGTTTTGAGGCAAGCATTGGAAAATAGCATTATGCTCACTGTCTACAGGAAGTAGTTCAGCACCGTACTTTTCCACGGCGTCTATAAACAACTTCCCTGACATCACTAAAGCTTCTTTATTAGCAAGCAAAATACGCTTACCAGCCTTAACCGCAGCCATCGTAGGAAGCAAGCCTGCTGCTCCCACAATCGCAGCCATTACCGTGTCCACTTCCTCTAGAGAAGCAACCTGACACATGCCTTCTGGGCCTGAAAGTACTGTAACGTTAGGGTAATTAGCGGACAACACTTCAGTCAGCTGAGATGCTGCATCAGGGCAAGCCATAGCAATATAGCTTGGTTGCCACTTTTCAACTAACGCCAACATCTTTTCGACATTCGACCCGGCAGCCAGTGCCACGACCGAATAGAGATCTGGGTTTTGTTCAACGACTTTTAGTGTACTTGCACCAATTGAGCCGGTAGCGCCAAGGATAGTTAGATTTCGCATCACATATGACCGTAGAAATGAAATAAAGGGCAGAATCACTGCCCTTTATTATTAGAATGCTAAATAAAGCAGAGCAAAGACAGGGAATGCAGCCGTTAAGCTATCTATTCTATCAAGTATACCACCATGACCAGGAATCAGATTACTGCTGTCTTTCACCCCTGAAACACGCTTAAACATGCTTTCAACAAGGTCACCAAGAACAGAGATAACGACAGTCACAAGGGTAATTACAATCATGTGAAGAGGACTTGTGAATTGGATATCAAACAAGTCAGCAAAAATCCAAGCTATGATCACTGCTGTAATAATGCCACCAATAAGACCTTCAATCGTCTTATTAGGGCTTACCGCTGGTGCCATTTTACGCTTACCAAAACTCTTTCCTGAAAAATAAGCACCGCTGTCAGCTGCCCAAACGAGCAAACAAACAAACATCACCAGTTTTGCACCGTGGTAAGGATCAACATCGATACCGTTAGCGCGCAGAATAACCACACTCCAAAAAAATGGCAGCAGAGTCAGCACGCCAAATGCGTGACGAAGGAGAGAAGAATCTTTCCATGCGGGCATAGACTTAGGATAAGTCACTGCCATACCACTCGCTATTACCCACCAAATAGAGCCAATCGTTAGAATGGTGTAGTGAGCGCTAGATAAATGATTAAGGCTAAATGCATCAAAAGGGATAAAAGCAAAACTTGCAGCACTGACTACAACCGTTGGAATCAGCGCTAAATAACGCGATTTGCTTTCAACAAACTGAGTCCACTCCCAAAAGCCCAATAGCGAGATTACTGCTAGTGAAAGAATAAACGTGGGAAGTGATAACTCGAAAATACCTAGAATAACTAGGGGAGCTAAAATCAACGCCGTAATAATTCGTTGTTTCAAACCAAAAAATCCTTATTAACTGTCCATCAGAGCTTTAATTTGCTCACCAGTGCATCCAAAACGACGCTCGCGGTTTACAAACCAAGTCACAGCTTCTACTAAGCTGTCTTCATTAAAGTCTGGCCAGAATTGTTCAGTGAAATACATTTCGGCGTAAGCCAATTGCCAAAGCATAAAGTTACTAATGCGGCACTCGCCACTGGTGCGGATAAGTAGGTCAACTTCAGGAATATCTGCCATAGTCAGGTGCTGTGTAATCATAGCTTCATCAATGTCATCTACATTAATATCGCCAGACTTTACCTGTTGAGCAATTGAGGTCATTGCCTGCTGGATATCCCACTTGCCGCCATAGTTAGCAGCAATATTAATAACCATACCCGTATTGGTGCTAGTCAAAGCTTCTGCTTCTTCTATCTTCTTTTGTAGTCGATCATTGAAACGACTTTTATCACCAATAACACGCAATTGTAGATTATTTTTATGAAGTTTTTTCACTTCACTCGACAGCACTGAAATAAACAGTTCCATCAAGATACCGACTTCTTCTTCAGGACGACGCCAGTTTTCGCTACTAAACGCAAAAAGTGTAACGGCCTTAATGCCAAGTCTGGCAGATGAAGAGATGGTTTTACGAACGGCTTGAACACCGTTTTTATGACCAAAGACGCGAGGCTTGCCCTGAGCTTTTGCCCAGCGGCCATTACCATCCATAATGATAGCAATGTGTTTAGGAAGAGAGTCTGTGAACGCTTGAGAATTATGCATAAAAGAGTGAATCAAATTCTAATAGTCGAACAGAGTAGCATAAAAAAACGCTGAACCGTGAGTACAGCGTTTTTCCGGAAAGAAAAGAATATGGAAAATTAAACTTCCATCAACTCTTTTTCTTTAGTTGCTAGAACTTCATCTACGTTCTTAACCGCAATGTCAGTTAGCTTTTGAATTTCGTCTTGTGCTCTACGATCTTCATCTTCAGAGATTTCTTTGTCTTTCAGTAGTGCTTTTAGATCGCCATTCGCGTCACGACGGATGTTACGGATAGCAACACGGCCACCTTCAGCTTCACCACGAACGATTTTAACGAGGTCTTTACGACGCTCTTCCGTTAACGCTGGAAGTGGTACACGAATAACCGTGCCAGCAGACATAGGATTTAGGCCTAGGTCAGATGTCAGGATTGCTTTTTCAACTAAAGGAGTCAGTGTTTTATCAAACACTGTAATTGCTAGTGTACGTGCATCTTCTGCAATAACGTTAGCAACTTGAGCCAAAGGCGTTGGTGCACCGTAGTACTCTACAGTAAGACCAGACAGTAGGCTTGGGTGAGCACGGCCTGTACGAATCTTTTGCAGGCTATTTTTAAGTGCATCTACACTTTTATCCATACGCTCTTGAGCGTCTTTTTTGATTTCGTTAATCACAATTTCACCTTGATTATGTTCTTTCTTCAAGAAAGCTTTTTATTTGGAGTGATAAGGATAAGCTTACCAAAGCATAACACCTCAGTAAGCCCGAAAAATTAGTCAGCGTCGCTGATTAATGTACCTTCAGTTTCACCCATAACCACGCGACGTAATGCGCCTGGTTTATTCATGTTAAATACACGGATTGGCATTTTATGATCACGTGCTAGCGTAAATGCAGCCAAATCCATCACTTTAAGTTCTTTTTCAAGAATAGTGTTGTAAGACAACGTATCATACAGCTCTGCGTCTGGGTTTGCTACTGGGTCAGCAGTAAATACGCCATCTACCTTTGTCGCTTTTAGAACTACGTCAGCTTCAATTTCGATACCACGTAGACACGCAGCAGAATCTGTAGTGAAGAATGGGTTACCAGTACCAGCAGAGAAGATCACAACACGACCTTGACGTAGTTGGCTGATTGCATCTGCCCAGTTGTAGTCGTCACATACACCTTTAAGAGGGATAGCTGACATTACACGTGCATTTACGTAAGCACGATGCAGGGCGTCACGCATTGCAAGGCCGTTCATTACCGTTGCTAGCATACCCATGTGGTCACCAACAACGCGGTTCATACCTGCTTCAGCAAGGCCTGCACCACGGAAAAGGTTACCGCCACCGATAACAACGCCTACTTGAACACCTAGTTCAACCAATTCTTTTACTTCTTGAGCCATACGATCAAGGACCGTCGCGTCAATACCAAAACCTTCTTCGCCTTGTAGTGCTTCGCCGCTAAGTTTTAACAGAATACGTTGATACGCCGGTTTAGGGTTCGTAGTCATGGAGTTTACCTTCCAAAGAGTTGATGATTAACAGTCATGGATAAAAACTGAAGAGCTCAGTTTGCATTCATAACAGCTAACAGCCGAAAAATAATTCACTATTCATAAAAAGACCGCAGCATTTGCCACGGTCTTTTTCAATCAATACACTAAGGATTAACCTTGTTGTACCGCTGCAACTTCGTCTGCGAAGCTCATTTCAGCCGCTTTCTCGATACCTTCACCAACTTCTAAACGAACGAAGGTAGTAACTGATGCGCCTTTCTCTTTAAGAATGTCAGCAACAGTTTTCTTAGGTTCCATGATGAAAGCTTGACCAGTAAGAGATACTTCGCCCGTGAATTTCTTCATACGGCCGATAACCATTTTCTCAGCGATCTCTTGTGGTTTGCCTTCGTTCATAGCGATTTCAACTTGAACAGCTTTTTCTTTTTCTACTACGTCAGCAGGTACGTCAGATGGGTTAACGTACTCAGGCTTAGAAGCAGCAACGTGCATAGCGATGTGCTTAAGCGTTTCAGCTTCGCCTTCACCAGCAACAACAACACCGATTTTCTCGCCGTGACGGTAAGAAGCAAGTGCAACACCTTCGATTAGCTCAACGCGACGGATGCTGATGTTTTCACCGATTTTAGTTACTAGCGCAATACGTGCGTCTTCAAACTTAGCTTGAAGTGCAACGATATCTAAACGCTCTGCTAGAGCAGCTTCAGCAACTTCGTTAGCGAATGCAAGGAAACCTGCATCTTTAGCTACGAAATCAGTTTGGCAGTTAACTTCAAGAAGAGCAGCAACGCCAGCGTCTTCTTTAATAACGATTGTGCCTTCTGCAGCAACGTTACCAGCTTTTTTAGCTGCTTTCGCTGCGCCAGATTTACGCATATTTTCAATTGCTAGCTCGATGTCGCCTTCAGCAGCAACAAGCGCTTTTTTACATTCCATCATGCCCGCAGCTGTGCGTTCACGAAGTTCTTTAACTAGAGCTGCAGTTACAGTTGCCATTCTCTATTCCTCAGTTAATTCTAAAAAAGATAAAAAACAGGGGCCTCATTAAATGGCCCCTGATATTGACTGTATTTAGCTTGCTTCAAATATCAATATGACACCTGAATATGAACTAAATATGGCTCAGAGCCGCTATTATTCAGCTTCTACGAAACCGTCTTTTTCAGCAGCAGCAGCGATAACAACGTCTTTGTTACGGCCTTCTTTAACCGCGTCAGCAGCAGCGTTAAGGTAAAGCTGTACTGCACGGATTGCATCGTCATTACCAGGAATGATGAAGTCAATGCCGTCTGGGTTAGAGTTAGTATCAACTACAGCGTAAACTGGGATACCTAGGTTGTTAGCTTCTTTAACTGCGATGTGTTCGTGATCAGCATCGATTACGAATAGAGCGTCAGGTAGGCCGCCCATGTTCTTGATACCACCAAGAGATTTCTCTAGCTTCTCCATTTCGCGAGTACGCATTAGAGCTTCTTTCTTAGTAAGCTTGTCGAAAGTACCGTCTTGAGCTTGCGCTTCAAGTTCTTTCAGACGCTTGATAGACTGACGAACAGTTTTGTAGTTCGTTAGCATACCGCCTAACCAGCGGTTGTTAACGTAGAACTGGTTGCTGTTGATAGCAGCTTCTTTAACAGCTTCAGATGCAGCACGCTTAGTACCAACAAAAAGAACTTTACCTTTCTTCTCGCCAACTTTAGCAATTTCAGCTAGAGCTTCGTTGAACATTGGTACAGTTTTTTCTAAGTTGATGATATGAACTTTGCTACGAGCACCAAAGATGAATGGCTTCATTTTTGGGTTCCAGTAACGAGTTTGGTGACCGAAGTGAACACCAGCTTTAAGCATATCGCGCATTGATACAGTTGCCATTTTAAAATCCTCTATGGGGTTAGGCCTCCACACTCCCCATGAATCCGACCCCTAACAACTAACCACTTTTCAGCCGTTATCTGTGTTGTTGAGGCACCCCGGAACATGTGTCGGAATGTGTGTGATTTAAAGAAATAAGTTAGTGGACACAAAGCTTGTTTCGCCAAATGGAGAAAACAGTCCTGATGTCCGGCGCGCTTTATACCATATTTTGTCTATCTATGGCTAGAAAAAGATCTAAAAATGGCGACTGCTATACTGATCTTTGACACTGTATTTCTCTTATAAAGAGTATCAATAACACAAGAGACAAACTGTCTAAATTTGAACACTATTCAATCATACTTAGTAATGTCCACCAGCATTATATGGGTATCAGAATGTTGCGCTAAAATACTGCACTGCTAGAATAGCCCCAATATGCACACTTAGGTGCTACCAAATTTAAGAGATATGCAATGGCTGTAAAAATTAAAACTGCTGAAGAAATTGAAAAAATGCGCGTTGCCGGCAAGCTGGCTTCAGAAATTCTAGAGATGATTGAACCTCACATCCAAGTGGGTACAACGACAGAAGAGCTAAACCAAATCTGTCATGAGTACGCTCTAGAAAGAGGCGCATACTCAGCACCACTTGATTACCACGGTTTCCCTAAGTCAATCTGTACTTCTATCAACCACATCGTGTGTCACGGTATTCCAGCATCACAAGATGAGACGGGTAGCACAGGTCAATTCAAACCTGCAGTACTAAAAGATGGCGACATTCTAAACGTTGATATCACTGTGATTGTTCCTGATGACGAAAATGCTGATCTAAGTGTTCGTCCACAAGGCTACCACGGTGACACATCTAAGATGTTCCTTGTGGGTGAAGTTTCTCCAGCAAACAAACGTCTGTGTATGGTTGCTCAAGAAGCACTTTACGAAGGCATGCGTCAGGTTAAACCAGGTGTTCAACTTGGCCAAATCGGTACTGCTATTGAGAAGTACATCAAAACAAACAACAAGAACAATCCACGCGCTAAATTCTCTATTGTAAAAGATTACTGTGGCCACGGTATTGGTTCTGAGTTCCACGAAGATCCACAAGTCGTTCACTACAAAAACAGTGACCGTACCGTACTGAAAGCCGGCATGTGTTTCACAATCGAGCCAATGATCAATGCGGGTAAGTTTGGCTGTCGTCTAGATGACGAAGATAGCTGGACAGTGTACACAGCAGACAGCAAGAACTCAGCTCAATGGGAACACACTCTAGTTGTAACGGATACTGGTTGTGAGGTACTAACACTACGCAGCGACGATACGATCCCACGTATCATGAAGAACGCTTAGTTCAACAAGCTGAATACCTCAGACTTTTAAAAATATCCTCGCCTGTCGAGGATATTTTTTTATCCGCTCAATTTCGATTTTCCATCAGCTTCTGTTAAATTGTTTACTATTCTCATTTGCTTGCACGGATAGCAGACTATGCCTTATCAATGTCCCCTTACGTTCAATGACGAACAAATTGAAATCTGCGAAATAAAAAATCAGCTCGAAATCTTCACGCAGTATCAAAAAAATGAATTTCTGAATCATCATCCAGTCACCGATTTGGTGCTGCTTCGTTCCGAATACATGGATTTGCTTCTCAATCGTTTATGGGAGCATTTTGGATTCAACAAACTGCCTCATATTTCACTTGTTGCGGTGGGAGGCTATGGCCGTGGTGAACTACACCCTTTGTCCGATATTGATATCCTCATCGTCTCGCAAAAAACACTGCCACCCGCACTGGGTGAAAAAGTCAGTCAATTCATTACCCTACTCTGGGATTTGAAACTCGAAGTTGGCCACGCGGTGCGTACCATTGCAGAATGTCTTGAGATCGGCACCGATGATTTAACCGTTGCCACTAACCTGCAAGAGTCACGCTTACTGTGTGGCAGCGAAGACACATTTCAAGAACTTAAGCTAAAGATTCATTCCGATTCATTTTGGCCAAGTGAGACCTTTTACAAGGCTAAGATTCAAGAACAGAGAGAGCGTCATGCTCGCTACCACGACACCACCTATAATTTAGAACCGGACATCAAATCGACTCCGGGAGGGCTCAGAGACATCCACACCCTGAGCTGGGTTGCGCGTCGACATTTTGGTGCAACGTCTTTATTGGAGATGAGCAAATACGGCTTTCTAACCGATGCTGAGTATCGTGAGTTGGTCGAGTGCCAAGATTTCTTGTGGCGTGTTCGCTTTGCACTGCACATTGAACTGCGCCGTTACGACAACCGTCTCACGTTTGCCCATCAAGCTCAGGTAGCGGAACACCTAGGTTACAGTGGTGAAGGCAACCGTGGCGTCGAGATGATGATGAAAGAGTTCTATCGAACACTTCGCCGCGTAGCTGAGCTCAATAAGATGCTGCTTAAGTTGTTCGATCAAGCGATCATCAATGGCGGTCAAACACAAGAAGCCGAGATTCTCGACAACGACTTCCAACGTCGAGGTTCATTGATCGAAGCGCGTAAGCCGGCCTTATTCCAAGCGAGACCAGAAACGATTCTCGATATGTTTATCCATATCGCGAATGACTCTTCTATCGAAGGGGTAAGCCCACCAACATTGCGACAACTGCGAACCGCACGTCGCCGATTGAATCGCTTCTTGCATACCATTCCTGAAGCTCGTGACAAGTTCATGGATTTGGTTCGCCACCCAAATGCACTGCACAAAGCCTTTAGTTTGATGCATAAATTGGGCGTGCTATCGGCCTATTTGCCACAGTGGAGCCAAATTGTTGGTCAAATGCAGTTTGATCTTTTTCACGTTTACACCGTAGATGAACACAGTATTCGCCTACTCAAACACATCAACCGCTTTGGCCAAATCGAGAACCACGATAAGCACCCTATCTGTTGTGAAGTGTATCCACGAGTTCAAAAGAAAGAGCTGTTGATTCTGGCGGCTATCTTCCACGACATAGGTAAAGGCCGCGGCGGAGACCACTCAGAAATTGGCGCTGTTGAAGCTTACTCTTTCTGTATTGAGCACGGGCTATCAAAGCCAGAAGCCAAACAAGTCGCGTGGCTAGTACAAAACCACCTGTTAATGTCAGTGACCGCTCAACGCCGTGATATCTACGATCCGGACGTAATCACAGAGTTCGCCAAGAAAGTACGCGACGAAGAGTCGTTAGAACTGCTGGTGTGCCTAACGGTAGCCGATATCTGTGCAACCAACCCAGAACTATGGAACAGCTGGAAACGTACCCTACTCGCAGAACTGTTCCACTCTACGCAGCGCGCACTGCGCCGCGGCTTAGAAAACCCAGTTGATGTCAGAGACCGTATTCGTCATAACCAGCAAATGGCATCTGCACTGCTGCGTAAAGAAGGCTTCACGGCTCGTGAGATTGAGGTGTTGTGGCAGCGTTTCAAAGCTGACTATTTCTTGCGTCATACACACACTCAAATCGCATGGCACTGTGAACACTTACTTCGCTTAGAAGATCCGAGTCAACCTTTAGTGCTTATCAGCCAAAAAGCGACACGTGGCGGCACAGAGGTATTCGTTTACTGTAAAGACCAAGCGGCACTTTTTGCGACCGTGGTTGCCGAGCTCGACAGACGCAACTTTAACGTTCACGACGCACAAGTCATGGTCAGTAAAGATGGCCACGTTTTGGATACCTTTATCGTACTGGATCAGCACGGCGAAGCGATTGATGAAGCAAGACACAAAGCCGTAGCTAAGCATCTAACTCATGTTCTGGCTGATGGCCGCCCGACTAAGATTAAGACTCGTCGTACGCCACGTAACTTGCAGCATTTCAAGGTGAAAACCTTAGTTGAGTTCCTACCAACCAAGAGTAAGAAACGCACCTTGATGGAATTAAGAGCTCTTGATACGCCGGGGTTGTTGGCTCAAGTCGGTGCAACCTTTGCAGAATTAGACATTAACTTGCACGGTGCGAAAATCACCACCATAGGTGAGAGAGCTGAAGATTTGTTTATTCTGACCAGTGACGCGGGAGGAAGACTGTCTGAAGAACAGGAACAAGCGCTAAGAGAAAGATTAACTGAGCATGTTTCAGAACTCGCACCTTAGAAAGCTAATTTAGTGCTAGAAGTAAGTTATGACTAGGAAACAAGTTTAGCTCTAGGAACAGCTTTAATAACCAAATAAGTGTGGGCAAAGATAGAGAGCGATCTTGCCCACAACTTACAATCAATTCACAGATATCAACTATCTAGCTCGTCGTTAGGCTGCTACATTGATCAAGTCAATTACATAAAAGTATTACATTCATAACCTAGAGGTCGCTTATGTATCCAAACCTCACTGGCTTAGGTATCCACGAACCTAAACAGATTGAACGTTACTCCCTTCGCCAAGAAGCTCATAAAGATATCCTGAAGATTTACTTTCGTAAGCAGAAAGGTGAACTGTTCGCGAAAAGCGTTAAGTTTAAGTACCCACGACAAGTAAAAAGTGTGCTTGTTAGCGGCGGCAATAATCAATACAAAGAAGTGACAGAGATTAACCGCAACCTCACTCTTGTGATTGATGAGCTCAACAAGATCACCAAACCGACGCCAACCGCTGAGGTCGATGTGAAGCAGAAGATCCTTACCGACTTACGCCACTTAGAGAAGGTTGTATCAAGTAAGATCGCAGAGATCGAAGCCGATCTAGAAAAGCTGAAATGATCCCGCAATGAGCGACTAACTAACATTAGTTTTACCGCTAAGATTGCATAGACACAAAAAGGGCTGATATCACTATCAGCCCTTTATTTTTATTCTATTCTCTATGTTTACTAGACGCCTGGTCTTTACTTAGACGACCGTGCTTCAGCATTCACCAAGCTGGTATCCCACTCAAAGGTTTCAAACAACCTTAGCCACGTTTCATCTAGGCTGGCCTTCATTACTAATTCTTTCTTTGTAAAAGGATGAATGAAACGCAACTCAGAAGCGTGCAACAACAAACGGTGCGAATCTAAATCATCGCGGAACAGCCGGTTGTGCTTACCGTCACCATGTGAAGTATCGCCAACGATTGGATGTCTTAGATGAGCCATGTGACGACGCAGCTGATGTTTACGTCCTGTCTTAGGCATCATCTCAACTAAGCAATAACGACTGGTAGGAAAACGGCCTGTTGAATACGGCACTTCGACTTTCGCTAACGGCTCGTAAACGGTAACAGCTTCTTGTGGTTCTTTATCTTCTTTTGCAAACTTGTCTGCGATCTTATCCAACTCGACCTTGAGCGCATAATCGAGCGTGTCGCCCTCTTCTATCCAACCACGAACAATCGCATGATAGGTTTTTTGCATCTCATGGTTAGCGAACATAGGCATCACCTGTGAAGCAACCTCGCTCGACAACGCAAACACCAACACACCAGATGTCGGTCTGTCTAAGCGATGCAATGGAAATACATGCTGACCAATTTGATCTCGCAGTGTCTGCATAACAAATTGAGTCTCGTGTTTATCGAGCCATGAGCGGTGTACTAGCATGCCGGCTGGCTTATTCACCGCGACAAAGTACTCATCTTGATAAATGATCTCTAACATTACGCACATACCTCATCAATGCTCTGAATCGTCACTAGCAGTTCAGCTTTTTCTGCCTCATTTTTCCATACTTCACCAAAATAAGGATGAATCGCAAAGCCTCTCGGTAGGCTCATTTGGGCATCCATCATTGCGTTGATCTTTACGATAAAGATCCACTGCAACCACTCTTCTGGCTGTAGCGAGTCAATCGCAAAAGGCTCAACGCTCGCCAGAGCTTCATCCGAAGGTGAAACATCGCTCCATAGGGAACATTGGCGCATTTGTTGTTCTAATTGTTGAAGTAAAAGAGGTAACTTTGTGGCTGCTGTCATTTTTCACCAAGTTATTTATCTAGTGACCTTGAAATTGGGGCATAGAGTACCATCTATTTAGGAAAGAAAGTTAGGAGCTTTATTACTATGGAAACGATTCACACGCTCACTCAGTTGCTAAAGAATAGCGGTTGCCAATACGATATCTACGACCTAGGTCGCCGTATCCAGAAGATCGACAACACCCTATTCTCTGATGTTGAGCAGGGGAAACAGCCATACCCGTTCCCACTTCAGAAACAAGCTCACTTAGCCATTAGCTACTGGAACGAACACAAACAGCCATGGATTTGGTTTCTAAAATTCAAGCTAGACGAAAGAGGCCTACTGCATCAAGGCGATGTGGGTAATTTTCTTAAGTTTGTTATCGAAGCGATGGGCACGCGTTTAAACGGTGACATCAGCGAAGAGCAACAGCAAAAGCTGTCAAACAACCCTTATACCTTCAAGCCTTCTGAAGACAAAATGGCTGTATTTCATAGCCAAGTAAGAGCAGGTTTAGACCTTGCGACGAGCCAATATTACGAGCACGCTCAGCATTACTTCACAGGTGAGCTTGGTTGGGATAACTGGAAAACGGTTGGACTACAAGGCATCACCGATATGTGCGCGCGTTTAGGCAGCCAACAAAACGGTGTCTCTATTCGCAAAGCCATCAATAAGCTGCCATCAGAACCGCTATACGCGACGTTAGGCGCGCTTGAGCACACACAAATCAATGACAAACTCGCGCAACGCTTACAAGAGCTTGCAGAGAATGAGATCGCTAGTAAAGAGCCTGATTTGTTCTTACTTTCAGCCTTGGTTCGTGCCCTTTCCGGTGCAGAACAAGGGATCGCGAATAACATCATTAACCAAGTTCTGGCTAGCCCACGCTTGAGCCACCAAGAAGTGTTGATTGGTTTAGCGGGTCGCAGCTGGCATGCGCTACAAGACCCCGCGATAGCTGAGCAATTCTTGCTACGTCTCGCACAAACGGGCAATCAAAACCTGTTCAATCAGTTATTTGCAGATTTAGTGATGATTCCGACACTAAGAATGGTATTTTTACCCTTGTTGAATTCGAACCCATCACCTGAGCTCGCCAACGCATTGATTGAGTTACAACAAGCGGCTAAGTCTCAATAACGGACTGACGACTAACCCAAGAACTGGTTTGCTCTATAGCTCGTTGAAATACGCTGTAATGACAATTGGAATAGAGATAAAAAGGAAGTATGGATTAAATGATAGATAACTTATTGGCTATTTTGATGCTGTGCTTCTTTTGCTTTTTCTTTTGGCAGCAGCGCAGGCAATCAGAGCTTGCGAAAACTGCCATTGCGAGAAAATGTAAAGAGCTCGACTTGCAACTACTAAGCGTTGCCTTCAGTGGTCATAAATTTAAGATGCGCCATGAGCTAACCACCATTTGGCGCTGGCACACTGTGTACCAATTTGAGTTTTCAGCATTGGGTGATGATCTGTACCAAGGAAAACTGACTATGGTCGGCTTCCGCTCTATGCGGTTTGAGCTACAGCCTCATAGAATGTAACGTCGCAAAACTCGGTATAACGATATTCATGATAAGGGCCAAACTGATCTTGTTTGGTCTCTTTAAATGCAAAGCCTAACTTTTCGAGTAACTTAATCGATGGGTTATGACCGACATTAACGGTCGCAACAACATTCGTTAGGTGCTCTTCAAAACACACCAAACTGAAGAAAGGTTTTAGCACTTCGCTAGCAAGACCTTGATTCCAAAACTCCTTGTCTAGAATAAATCCCAGTTCATGCTTCCCTTCCTCAGACGAAACAAACAAATGTCCAAGGTATTCACGGGTTTGGTTATGGATAATGGCACGACAAAAACCAACGTTGTCGTTCAATATTTCTTGAAATAGGTATTTTGCAGAGGCAATAGAATGCGGCCCGTTCATTTCAGCACGATTAATGGGGCAGCAATTCAACTTGATAAAGTCATGTTCTAACTGCTCGGTATAAGGTACCAGCAGCGTTCTTGAGGTTGCTATCGTCATAAAACACTCCTTGTGTTGACCATTAGCAGAAAAGCAGATGTCGCGCGCTTAGATAAAAAGCTCCTGAATTAAAGAGAGCCCCTAGATAGAGAAAAAGCCTCAGGAAAAGAAAAGCCCCGACACCGAAGTGTCAGGGCTAGGGTCTTACTCGCAGCAGTCCGGCTACTAATAAATGCTCCATGCATCATCCATAATAGTGGCTGTAATCCTTCAGCTCTTTCCTTTACTTCGCCGTCCTAGCGGTGTCCAATCATCCTGAAAGCTAACAATCCTAGTTAGCGCACATCACTTGTTCCGTGAGCGGTGTCCTTTACATCGTCCTGATGCTAATCCAACCCTTTAAATCCTAAAGGTGTCCATTGTCATTCCGTTGCAGCTAACTTCCTGTTAACTGGCTGTATCCCTACAATGTCCTTACGCTCCATGCTTGACTACTCAATCCTAAGTAACCAAATCTTCATCCTGAAGATAACCAAATCCTTGGTGCTTTCCTGTTCCGTGTCAGAATCCTTCCGACAAGGTTTAATTTACGCGATTTAGGATTTTGGACAATAGATTTGCATCACACTTTCAATCCAATAAAGTTGTTAATTATATAAAACAAATAAAATTCAACACCTTAGTCATATGCACTTAAATCTCGCTAGTGATGTATTCGTGTTATCTCACAGCCTTTGTAAGAGATCTCTCACAAGCTATGGGCGGTTTTATGATTCGCTATCATTCACCGGAGCGAGTAAAATGACCAAAGACTAAAAATGGAGGTCAACATGCTGACAAAAGATGTGTCTGAAGAGTTGAAATCAGTGCTTGAAGGACTGCAAGCACAAGGGAAAGAGCCGACAGTTGCTTTAGTTAAAGCTCGTATGAGCACATCCGTTCCGATGCCCGCTTTAATCATGACTATCAAAAGCTGGAAAAGCGCCAATCGCGTCCCTAAAGTGGAAGTCGCGACACAAGAAGAGCCGACACTTGATCGTGTTAGCCAACTGGAAAAGCAAATCCTTGAACTTACCGCTCGCGTTGCCAGGCTTGAAGCCAAATTAACAGAGTAATAAGTTAACTGAACAATAAGTTAACTGGCCAATAAGGCAACTGAGCAATAAATTGACCGATAAATAAGCTAACAGAGAAATAGAACACTATGAAGATATGGGTTGATGCGGACGCTTGTCCAAAGGTTATCCGTGAAACAATCGTACGCGCAGCTGAACGCACAGGGGTCGAATGTACCTTTGTCGCGAACCATTTGGTTCCCGTACCCAAGCGTAATAACATTCACTCAATTCAAGTTCCAAGCGGATTTGATATTGCAGATGATGAAATCGTAAAACGCACTGAACCCGGCGATCTGGTGATTACCTCTGACATTCCTCTGGCGGATGAAGTGATCACCAAAGGTGCTCTTGCTTTAAGTTCTCGCGGCGAGCTTTACACCAAAGAAACCATCAAAGCGCGTCTCAATATTCGAGACTTTATGGACACTATGCGTTCAAGTGGCATCCAAACTGGCGGACCAAGCACCCTTTCTCAAACCGACCGTCGTGAGTTCGCAAACCACCTCGATCGCCTGCTAGCTAAACGCTAACCGCAGTATTTGAATGACGACAACTTTAGAAGTCGTCTCTTAACTGCTGTAGCCCAGATGAAATTTTAATCGACATACTCCGTTCTTAATATTTATTACAATAACGGAGTATTGCTTATGATTCGTCGAATCGCCCTCTCGCTATCCATTGTTTTTGGCAGCACCCAACTTTCTTTTGCTGATGAAAGCTTTGCCGATGAGCACTTTACTGATCAAGAGTACGGAATCATCGGAGGCAGCATCACCTATGGTGAAAGTGTTTTCTCGACTAAAAGTGCCCCTCAATTTGGCGCGACACCCAACCTATTCTATTCAGGACCGAAAGGCTTTATCGATGGTAGCTTAGCCAATTGGCAACTGCTGCCTTACGTAGGGTTATCTGGAAATTGGCGCTTTGCTGAAGTATCAGACACCTTCGTTGACCTACCTAACGGCATTCAAGACAGAGATGGCAATGGAGAGCTGGGGATAACCTTAGGAACGGTAGGCGCACGCCTCACCTACTTACACGATGTGACTTCAGAACATAACGGCTACGAAGTTCAGCTTCACTTAGGCAGAACGTTAGAAACCTGGACACAGAAATTCACCATTACGCCCTACCTAGAAGTCGATTATCGTGACAAGAAACTGTCCAATCACCTGTATGGTATTTCTAACACCGAATCTTCTGCCTCAGGGTTAAACCAGTTTGATGCAGGGTCAACGTTTGTTTATCAAGCGGGGTTAATCGGGCTCTATGAGTTCACGCCAACTTGGATTGGTATCGCTCGAGCAGACTTAATTCATCACGACAGCGACAGCACTTTGATACAACGAGATTTAGGCTGGTCATTTGAACTAGGCGTTACCTATCGGTTTGCGGGGTTGTAAGTTTACTGACTCAAACAAAAAGAGCCTACATCAATGCAGGCTCTTTGGTATCTCGTCTTTTATTGAGTTGATAAGCGAATCGAAATGTTCGCCTATCACCGTTCACTAAGGCGTGTAGTACGTTGCAGCGCCTGGACCTACTGGTAGACCAAATACGAATACCCATAGGTAGAACAAGATGCTCCAACCGAACATGAATACCATTGAGTAAGGCAACATGGTCGCGATCAGTGTACCGATACCTAGGTTCTTCATGTAGCGAGTTGCTACGGCAAGGATAAGACCGAAGTAGCTCATCATTGGTGTAATGATGTTCGTTGTTGAATCACCGATACGGTAAGCCGCTTGAATCGTTTCAGGTGCGTAGCCTACTAGCATTAGCATTGGAACGAAGATTGGCGCTGTTACTGCCCACTGTGCAGAAGCTGAACCGATCATCAGGTTAATGAAGCCACACATTAGGATGAATGCGAAGAACAACATTGGACCCGTTAGGCCAATATCCTGAAGGAATGTTGCGCCACCTACAGCGACTACTTGACCAAAGTTCGTCCACTTAAAGAAAGCAACAAACTGCGCAGCAAAGAATACAAGAACGATGTACATGCCCATTGAAGACATAGACGTTGCCATTGCATTAATCACATCACGGTCATTCTTCATTGAACCCGTAACTTTGCCGTAAACAAAGCCAGGAATAGCAAAGAATACAAAGATAAACGCGACGATACTTTTCAGGAATGGAGAACCTGAAATCGTACCTGCCTCTGAACGTAGAACACCGTCAGCAGGAACCACAGTCCAAGCTAACAGTGCACTCACGATTAATACAGCAACACCCGCTAGCTTAAGGCCTTTCTTCTCAATAGCAGTAAGCTTACCCATTGAGTCATTTGAAAGGTCTTCAGATGCGTCTTCATCGTTGTATTTACCTAACTTAGGTTCAACAATCTTCTCTGTTACCAATGCACCGGCAATCGAGATAAAGAAGGTCGAAACAAACATGAAGTACCAGTTTGATTCAGGGCCAACAGAGTAAGAAGGATCAAGCATTTGCGCTGCTGTTTCTGTAATACCAGAAAGCAGTGGATCAACCGTACCGATAAGTAGGTTTGCAGAATAACCACCAGATACACCAGCAAATGCTGCCGCTAGACCTGCTAATGGGTGACGACCCAATGAGTGGAAAAGCATTGCAGCAAGAGGGATAAGAACTACGTAACCCAGCTCAGATGCCGTGTTAGAGATAATACCGGCAAATACCACGGTTACAGTAACCATGCGCTGAGATGCGCCCATTACCATGCCGCGCATTGCCGCAGATAATAGACCTGAGTGTTCAGCAATCGCAACACCTAGCATTGCAACAAGCACAGTACCAAGTGGCGCAAAGCCAACAAAGTTCGAAACTAGATTCGTTACGATGAGTTGTAAGCCTTCAGCATTAAGTAAGCTTACAACGTGGATCATGCCATCAGCAGCACGACCGCTAGCACCTTCTGGGCGAGGATCCATTACAGATACTTCGAAGTAACCAGCAATTCCTGAAGATACTAGGATTGCGACACAGAAGATTGCGAAAAGAGTGATTGGGTGGGGTAAAAGGTTCCCCAAATATTCAACGCCATCGAGAAAGCGGGTAAAAATTGGTTTCTTTGGCGAGTTGTTTTTTATTGAAGCTGATGAACTCATCAGTTCCCTCCTTGTAGTGATTCCTGTGCAATTGTGACAAAAATGTTCAAATTGCCAGCGCAGAGTACGCGACAAAATTATCAATTAGAAATTCAAAATGTTACAAAATGTGTAACAAATGACTACTTTTAACTCTATAAGAACAATTAATTAGCAAATAAATCTACATTAAATACAAAAACTAGATTTATAATTCACAAGAACACATTCACTACAAAAATAACTGGCGATATAACTCATTGATTCATTTGAAAATAAAACACAGCATACGCTAATTTAACACGCAATATTCTGCAAGGTTCCTCTCGAAGGAAAAGAAAAACAGACAAATGAATGAAGTTTAACTTTCCCCTCGTTTTTACACTCGTGTCACATCAATTTGACTGACTATTTTTGAACCGCTTTGAATCTCGGATTAGATTTACAGATGACATAGTGACGGCCTCTGCGCTTTACTATTTGGCAATCTGGATGACGGCTTTTCGCACTTTTAAGTGATTTTACAACTTTCATTCTATTTCGCTCCCTTACCTAATTGACCAAAGCGACGAGTAAAGTTAGCAACACGTCCCTCTTTATGTAGCACTCGCTGTTTACCCGTATAGAAAGGGTGCGACTTTGCAGACACTTCAATCGTGAAATAAGGGTAAGTATTGCCATCTTCCCATTCGATAGTACGTTCTGTTTTCAACGTTGAGCCAATCAAGAAGTACTCATCAACACTGGTGTCGTGGAACACCACTGTGCGGTAGTCCGGGTGGATATTCGGTTTCATTGTATTTCCCTAAATGATTAAATTGATATGTTATAACATCCCAAATGATAATTATTATCAAAAGAAAAACAAGCGATTTTGTGATATTTTTCTGCCATAGATCGTAATTAGAGAACGCCCACTCATGTACTCCATTGAACCTATTGGCTTTATAGAGTCTCCCTATAAAGAGAAGTTCGCGGTACCCAGGCAGCCTAGATTGGTGCCAACATCCACCTCAAGAGTCAGGTTGGTTGACGCAGCAAACTGCCTTGAGTCTGTTCGAGATATTGAGCAATTTAGCCATGTGTGGTTGTTGTTTTTGTTCGATAAGAACCTTGAAGCAGGCTGGAAACCAACCGTGAGGCCACCTCGCCTTGGCGGTAATGAACGTATTGGTGTATTCGCGTCTCGTGCCACATTCAGACCCAATGGAATTGGCATGTCTGCGGTTGAACTCAAAGGTGTATCTCAAGAGAAAGGGCAAACTTGGTTGGATCTCGGCAGCGTCGACTTAGTAGACGGCACACCGATCATCGACATCAAGCCTTATATACCCTACTCAGATTCGATTCCGGATGCATTGGGAGGGTTTGCCGCCTATGAGCCAGAAGTGCTCGACGTTAACTTTTCGCAGCAAGCGCAAAGTAAGCTCGCAAGCCATCCACAAGCGCGCCATATCATTCAGGTGATCAAAGAAGTATTAGGCCAAGATCCTCGCCCTGCCTATAAGAAAGGTAAGCCTGACAACAAGGAATATGCGGTAAATTTGTTCGATCTTAACGTGAAATTCGTGGTTGAAACGCTTTTCATCAATGTAACTGACATTGAACGCTTTTGAGATCCCAAATAGGCTGATATTATATGCGGCTATATCAGATTTGCTGTGGTCACAAACGACAGCAAGTTTTCTTTTATCAATGATGAAACGGATACCATAGAATGCGTACCAGTAACTACCTTCTTTCTACTCTGAAAGAGACTCCAAACGACGCAGAAGTTATCAGCCACCAGCTGATGCTACGTGCAGGTATGATCCGTAAGCTAGCTTCAGGTTTATATACTTGGCTACCTACTGGTCTACGTGTACTGCGTAAAGTCGAAAATATCGTTCGCCAAGAGATCGATAATGCAGGTGCCGTTGAAATCTTGATGCCCGTAGTTCAACCGTTTGAGCTTTGGGAAGAGACTGGCCGTTCTGAAAAGATGGGCCCTGAGCTACTTCGTTTCACAGACCGTCACTCTCGTCCTTTCGTTCTTAGCCCAACAGCTGAAGAAGTAGTGACGAGCCTAGTACGTAACGAGATCAGCTCTTACAAACAGCTACCTCTAAACCTGTACCAAATCCAGACTAAATTCCGTGATGAACGCCGCCCTCGTTTTGGCGTAATGCGTGCACGTGAATTCTCTATGATGGATGCGTACAGCTTTGATATCGACAAAGAAGGCTTAGAAAAGTCTTACCAAGCGATGCACGATGCTTACTGTAAAGCATTCGACCGCATGGGCCTTGAATACCGTCCAGTATTAGCAGACTCTGGCGCAATCGGTGGCAGCGGCTCTCAAGAGTTCCACGTTCTTGCCGAAAGCGGCGAAGACCTAATCGCATTCTCTTCTGAGTCTGATTACGCAGCGAACATCGAGAAAGCAGAAGCACTAGCTCCTACTGAAGAAGTTGCAGCGCCAACTCAAGAGATGGAATTGGTTGATACGCCAAACGCAAAAACAATCGCAGAACTTGTAGAGCAGCACGGTCTAGCAATCGAGAAGACCGTTAAGACTCTATTCGTTAAAGCTTCTGATGAAGTAGATGCAGATATCATTGCACTGATCATCCGTGGTGATCACGAGCTTAACGAAGTGAAAGCAGAGAACCTTCCACAAGTTGCTTCTCCGCTAGAGATGGCTTCTGAAGAAGAAATCCGTGCACTTGTTGGTGCCGGTCCTGGTTCACTTGGCCCTGTTGGCCTAGAGCTACCATTCATCGTTGACCGCTCTGTTGCTGTAATGAGCGACTTTGGCGCTGGTGCAAACGTAGATGGTAAGCACTACTTCGGCATCAACTGGGGTCGTGACGTTGAGCTTGCTCAAGTTGAAGACCTACGTAACGTTATTGAAGGCGACCTAAGCCCATGTGGTCAAGGTACTATCCAGCTTAAGCGCGGTATCGAAGTTGGTCACATCTTCCAACTGGGTAACACTTACTCTAAAGCAATGAACTGTAACGTGCTTGGTCCAGATGGTAAGAGCGTAATCCTAGAAATGGGTTGTTACGGTATCGGTGTTTCACGTGTTGTTGCATCGGCTATCGAGCAAAACCACGATAAATTCGGTATCACTTGGCCAGACGCACTAGCACCGTTCCAAGTTGCTATCGTACCAATGAACATGCACAAATCTGAGCGCGTTAAAGAAGCCGCTGAGAAGCTATACGCTGAATTAACGGCTATGGGTATCGAAGTACTATTCGATGACCGTAAAGAGCGCCCAGGTGTTATGTTTAAAGATATCGAGCTAGTGGGTATCCCTCACACTATCGTTATCGGCGATCGCAGCATGGACGAAGGCAACTTCGAATACAAAAACCGTCGTACTGGTGATAAAGAAGTTATCGCAATGGACACGGTTATCGAGCACCTTAAAGCTCAACTAGCTTAGTAATCCGATTGCTGACTAGATAAACATTGAAAGGCTGCCATTAGGTGGCCTTTTTTGTGCCTGTCGTTTCCCTTCAAACTCCCTTCTATTTATCAGTAGAGTAAATAACGTAAGTTAATCCCCTGTTCATCTTCAAATCCGTATATTGGTGTCATCAACTTTTTGGACATGCTCACCATTGGAGGTATCGATGGATATCAAAAGCTTACTGAACCAAGCACTTAAATCAGATCTCGTTAAACAAGGCACTCAGAAACTTTCACAAGGGTCTTCAAGTTTAAGTGGCCTAACTCAAGGCAGCAATGGCAAGAGTATCAACAAAAGCACGCTCGGAGCCTTCGGTGCAGGCGCAGTTGGCGGAGGACTCTTAGGTGCGTTAATGGGCTCGAAGAAAACCAAGAAAATGGGTAAGAAAGCCGCTGGTATTGGTGGCGCAGCGGCACTTGGTGCACTCGCTTACAAGGTCTATAACGATTACCAGTCTAAACAAGGCCAAACACCGAATGCCGAACAAGCTCAATTTGATGAGAACGACTCAAACCATAGTGTGCTGATTCTAAGATCGATGATTGCTGCGTCCAAAGCCGATGGTCATGTCGATGAGGAGGAGATGGCAAAGATCGAGCAAGCGGTCGAAAATATGGGCGCGGACTATCAACTGACTAAACTGGTCTCTGAAGAACTGCACAAGCCACTCGACCCAAGTGAGATTGCTCAGCTCGCAACTTCACCTCAACAAGCGAGTGAGATCTACTTAGCCTCTTTGATTGTGGCTGACGAGCAGAACTTTATGGAGAAGGCCTACCTCAAAGAGTTAGCTAAGCAACTCAACCTTGCAGATGAAGTTACTTATCAACTTGAACAGCAGATATCTGGTTAAGCGGTCAATATTAGGCTAATCAATAAATATCATGCTAAGCCGCAAATACACGCTAAGTAGCAGACTAGCAAAGTGATACGCTGAGCATTAACAGAATGAGATATTGAGCAAGAACAAACTAACTCTGAACTTAATCAGATCCACTTTGTTTTTGCTTATCTCTATGTGTATATTGAGATCAGTTATCATTTGGTTAGGTATAAAAATGAAAGTATACGATTGTTGTGATTTGGTGCGTGAACTGTATTCTCAAATTGGCAGTGGCGACCAAGGCTATATCCCTAAAGCGATCACCTGCGCGGTAAAAACATTGAATGACCTTGCTGTAGATGAATCTCTTCCTAAAGAAGCACGTGATCGCGCTGCATTTGCCGCAGCCAATCTGCTGATCTCAGATTTCGAGGACTAATATGAACCTCGCTAATTTTGAAAAGATGGATCCAGTGATGTTGATGAGTATCGTCAACATGAAACTGCGTGACGACTTCGGTGGTGACTTGGATCGAGTGGTCAACTTCTACGAAATCGACAAAGCAGCATTGATCGCTAAACTTGCGTCTGCTGGTTTTGAGTTCCTTCCAGAAGCCAAACAGTTTCGATAGTCATTTAAAACAAACTTGATTTTTAAAGGCCAACCTCAGTGTTGGTCTTTTTTATTGGTGATACGTATTGGATAAACATGTAGTTAACCAGTTATAAATTATCTGTCTACATCTATACTTTTATATCTTAGAGTCAACGAACGCTCCTTGAACCGAAGCGTATTGTTGTATAGGCTACCTCAAATAGCATATAAAACTCATCACCCAATCTGATGATAGCGAAGGATTAACAATGAAAAGACTCGGACTTTTGGCAGTTTTCGCTGCAACACTGACTGCAGGTTGCGCTTCAAATACACAGCAAGACAACTTTCGTGAAGCCTCTTTTGAGCTGTGTAATACCGAAGTCGATATCTACTCAGTAAGCCATGATGAGCGAATTCGTATCGTCTGTTCTGATGGTTCCAAATTCGCTTTGAACAGCGAAGATACGCTAGAAGTAATGCGTGATATCAACATCGACTATTGTGATGGCGAAGGCTTAGGCAAATTCAACGAGAGCCGTAGCTACTACTCGTTTAGATGTAAGTCAGGTACTTTACTGAGCATCAAAAAGTAAAACCGATACCAACAAACAGCAAAGGGTTGATGTGCAAACATCAGCCCTTTTTAGTACCTGCCTTTCTGTATTTTCAGATAACCCAACGCTCATACCGACCAATACAAAAAAGGCCCCTATACAGGAACCCTTCAAATCGTATATTTAAAAATAGTCGTTTGAAATTCAAGGAGAGCACGCGGAGCTTACGGATGTAAGTGAACATGCTCAACAACGACTTTATTACTTACGAATACAAAAAAGGCTCCCAACAGGAACCTTTCAAATCGTATTTTTCAATCAAATAGCTTTAGTTCAAGGAAAAGGCGCGGAGTTTACGAATGTAAATGAGCACCTTTGACACAGAAATTAAGCTATTTGAGCCAGAAAAATTAAGCGTAAACAGGTAGACGCTTACAGATTTCTAGTACTTTTGCTTTAGTTGCTTCGATAACAGACTCATCACCCATGTTATCTAGGATGTCACACATCCAACCTGCTAGCTCTTTCGCGTCTGCTTCTGAGAAACCACGACGAGTGATAGAAGGAGAACCGATACGGATACCTGAAGTAACGAACGGGCTACGTGGATCGTTTGGTACTGAGTTCTTGTTCACTGTGATGTTAGCTGAACCTAGTGCTGCATCTGCTTCTTTACCTGTGATGTCTTTGTCGATTAGGTCAACTAGGAACAGGTGGTTCTCTGTAGAACCTGAAACGATGTTGTAACCGCGTGCTAGGAATTCAGCCACCATTGCTTTTGCGTTAGCAACAACGCGAGCTTGGTATTCTTTGAACTCTGGCTCTAGAGCTTCTTTGAACGCTACTGCTTTACCAGCGATAACGTGCATTAGAGGACCGCCTTGGCCGCCAGGGAATACTGCTGAGTTTAGCTTCTTGTAAAGATCTTCGCCTTCGTTAGAAAGGATAAGACCACCACGAGGACCAGCAAGCGTTTTGTGCGTTGTTGTTGTAACAACGTGAGCGTGTGGAACTGGGTTTGGATAAACACCTGCAGCGATTAGACCGGCAACGTGAGCCATATCTACGAAGAAGTAAGCACCTACTTTGTCAGCGATTTCACGCATGCGCTTCCAATCACAAACTTGAGAGTAAGCTGAGAAACCACCGATGATCATCTTAGGTTTGTGCTCGATAGCTAGCGCTTCCATCTCTTCGTAATCGATTTGACCGGCTTCATCGATACCGTAAGGAATGATGTTGTAAAGCTTACCAGAGAAGTTTACTGGAGAACCGTGAGTTAGGTGACCACCGTGCGCTAGGCTCATACCTAGAACAGTATCGCCAGCATTCAGTAGTGCCATGTATACAGCGTTGTTTGCTTGAGAACCTGAGTGAGGTTGTACGTTCGCGTATTGAGCGCCAAACAGTTCACATGCACGTTCGATTGCTAGAGTCTCAACTTTATCTACGAACTCACAACCACCGTAGTAACGCTTACCAGGGTAGCCTTCAGCGTATTTGTTTGTAAGTTGAGAACCTTGAGCTTCCATTACACGTGGGCTTGTGTAGTTTTCTGAAGCGATAAGTTCGATGTGCTCTTCCTGACGAAGAGTTTCTTCTTGGATAGCTGCGAATAGGTCCGCATCGTAATCAGCAATGTTCATGTCACGCTTAAGCATCTGTATCTCCTGACTCAGATTGTACTGAAAGTTTCAAAAAAACCACACAACGACCGAAAGCAAACGTTTCCGTCACCGTTTTGATGTGACGCATTCTACATAATTTGATCTAGGTCATAAAGAGCTAATTGCAATTTTATCATGCAGTTTTTTCATAATCACATATAAGATTCATCATGGTTATTAAGCTTATCCAACCAAAGATGACGCTTACTGTCAATTTTACGCTTTACACCCTGTAAAACGCAGATTACATAGGTTTACCTTAATTTTGCCCCTCAAGCTACCGAAAGCTAAGGTTTTTCTCTACTATGCACGCCTTTATTGGTTAGGTAATTATTAAAACGATGGAAAAACACTCACGTAAAGAAGATTGGGTAGCTATTCTCACTGGCACGTTTTTAGTGGCGTTAGGCGTCTTCTTTTTACAGTCAGCGAACCTGCTTACCGGTGGTACTACTGGCTTGGCTCTGCTTTTGAGTCAATTCTTACCTGTAACCTTCGGTATTTTGTACTTTGTGGCCAACTGTCCATTCTATTTATTAGCGTGGAAACGATTTGGCCGTAGCTTTGCCATTAGCAGTGCAATTGCTGGTGCGTTAGTTTCTGTGTTTGCCGATCATTTATACCTAGTTATCTCACTAGAAGTTCATAACGAGATCTACTGTGCTGTTGCCGGTGGCTTATTAATGGGCTTAGGTATGTTAATCCTATTCCGTCATCGCTCAAGCTTGGGTGGCTTCAACGTATTATGTTTGTTCATCCAAGACCGCTACGGCATCTCTGTAGGTAAAACTCAGATGGGCATTGATGCCTGTATTCTGTTTGCTTCTTGCTTCTTCGTATCGCCTTGGGTAATTGCCGTTTCGGTATTGGGCACCGCAGTATTGAACATCGTATTAGCAATGAACCACAAGCCTACTCGTTACTCGGTGAATTACGCGTCTTAATACCCATCCCCCTATGAATTACTAGCTGTTTTTAGTAACAAAAACAGCTAGTATTTAGGTTTTATAAACCGTCGCCTTTTCTATGCAAGATTACCTCTCCAGCGCCAAAGACCAACAAGCCTCTATTTATATTGAAGGCTTGGAGTTCAACCCCAACACACGAGTCTTAAGCTGCGACGAGCAGGTCATTGATTTAGAGCCTCGTTCTATCGAGCTCTTAGAGTTATTTCTTACCAGCGTTGGTCAACCGCTCGCCGCCGAGCACATCATTGAATCTGTCTGGCAAAGCAACTTCATTTCCAAAAATGTTCTGACCAACCGAATCAGTACGTTACGTTCAGTACTTCAAAAACACCTGCCTGATAGCGACGCAACCAAAATACTAGTGACTTACCCACGTAAAGGCTATTTTCTAAACCCAAACTCGGTTAGTTTTGCCGCGACCTCCCCCGAAACTGCACCGAATGATGCAGAACTGGAATATCCAGTCAGTCAAGAAGGGAATAGATCTAATCCAGTTAACCCTTGGCTAATCGTGGTGTCTTTGGCTTTGCTGATCAGCACTGCGGTAATGGGTTACATGCTTTGGCAATCTCCCACTCGCGCTTCAGAAATTGAACGTGACCAACGATTGATTCCTAAGGTCGAGCTTCTCCTGAACCGATTGGATGCCATTGGTGAGAATTCCAGAAAATACCGAAAAGTCGTAAAAGCACTATTACTTCAACAACAGATTGAATACGCCTACACCGATCTTGCTAACCAAGATGCGCCAAGCTACTTCCTTGACCCTATTGATAGCTCTCCCTTCTTTCCGGGCGCAAAGAACATGCGTACCAGTGATTACCTGCTTAACATTCAGCTCAAAGATCAAGAAGTGGACAAACGCCTTATCGCAAAGATAAGCCTGATCTACCCAAACTCAGGGAAGCTCGCATTTGGTGGTGCTTACTCTATTGATGTCAATAATATCAGCAGCAGCCTTATGGAGATCAACCGAGAGCTAGCTAACTATTTTGCACTGCCAGCACCATTACCGCCAGAATGGTCAGTCGACAATGCCGAAGTCAGCGAATTGCTAAGTGGAAAAGCCATAGCGCTGGATGGCATTAAGCTCAACACCATGACGTCGACTCTGATTGCGCGTCAACTTGCGCTATTTGAAACAGATCAGAAGAAGCTCGTCGCGTTCACTAACCTTGTTCAAACTCGTTTTAACCGACTACCAGACGAACTGAAGCTGTGGCTTGGTATCATTCATTTCAAACTAAGAGACCTGCAAACCGCAAAAGAGCTTCTGACCAATACCTCAGGCAACTCTACGATCGAAAATGCGTTGGTTTATATGATGGTATCTCATATCGCTTATAAGCAAGACAACATGGAGAAGTTTCGCCTGAACTACATGGAGTCTCTAGTTGCCTTATTGAGAGTGGTTCCATCCGAAGATCTATTCGCCCGGC
>Ga0310124_10000196_pt1 | contig 41435 bp, 27 predicted proteins | sample CB11b_AW_Bot5_MG_FD_203507 | JGI IMG/M metagenome (GOLD analysis project Ga0310124, IMG submission 203507) | Marine microbial communities from Western Arctic Ocean, Canada - CB11b_AW_Bot5 | ecosystem: Environmental > Aquatic > Marine > Oceanic | place: Canada: Western Arctic Ocean | collected... | reverse complement strand
TTTTTCTGGCCCCTGTTCTTCTTGGTCTGCTGGTACCTGAACTTGCCAAAGTCCATCAGCTTACAGGTACGGGGGTCGGAATTCGGAGCTATTTCCACGAGATCGACCTCGCGCTCTTTCGCAATCTGGAGAGCTTCGCTGACCTCCATGATACCCATCTGCTCTCCCTTATCATCAATCAGGCGGCAATTGCCCACCGCGTCACGATCAGCGAGAATCCGAGGCCCTTTCTGACGAAGGGCTGCTCTACCACGGAAATTTTGAGTGGAAATAAAATCTGCTCCTGTAAATAAGCCTGTCGGGAATCGCGGAACACCGACAACACCTGCACTGCAGGGAGCGATGCTCCAGTTCAAATCAACCCGGTGAATAAAAAGTATAACCTGATACTAATCCTTGAGAAAAAAGTCCGTCAACTGAAAAAGGCGCGGCTCAGGAGGGATGGAGCAAGATCACTCCGCCGACTCCTCGGGCGGTTCCTCCGGAATATTGAGCTCGAGGCAGAGCTCCTCCAGCTGCTCCCGGCTGACACCTCCCGGGGCATCCGTCATCGCGCAGCCGCCCTTGGCAGTCTTGGGGAAGGGGATCACATCTCGAATCGATGGAACCCCCAGAAGCAACATCACCAGCCTGTCGAGCCCCAGCGCTATTCCACCGTGTGGCGGAGCGCCAAAGGAGAGGGCGTCGAGCAGGAAGCCAAACTTCTCGCGAGCCTCCTCCTCGGACATGTCAATCGCCTTGAAGACCCTGGACTGGACATCCTGGCTGTGAATACGAATGCTGCCGCCGCCGAGCTCAATTCCGTTGAGAATGATGTCATACGCCCGGGCCTTCACCTCACCGGGCTTCTCCTCCAGCAGCTCGAGATCTTCCTCTCGGGGACTGGTAAATGGATGGTGACAGGCATGATAGCGGCCCTCATCTTCATTCCAGTCGAGCAGGGGGAAGTCGGTGATCCAGAGAAGATCATAGCGTCCCTCTGGAATCAGCTCGAGCTTCGCTCCCAGGTGCAGCCTCACCTCGCCAAGCGAGGTCGCTGCGACCGATTCCTTATCGGCCACCATCAGGAGTAGGTCTCCCTCCCCGGCTTCAAACGTCTTGCGAAGAGCGGCCTCCCCCTCCTCTCCGAGAAACTTTGCAATAGGACCCTTAGCCCCCTCGGCCTCGAGCTTCATCCAGGCGAGGCCCCTGGCCCCGAAGCTCTTGGCGATGCTCTCGCAGCCATCGATATCCTTGCGCGACAGGCTCGCTCCTCCTGGAACGCAGATGCCCCTGACCACACCGCCGGACTCGACAGCCTTGCTGAAAACCTGGAAATCCGTAGAGCCAGCTTCTTCCGACACATCGCGGATAAAGAGCTCAAAGCGCGTATCGGGGCGATCTGAACCGTAGCGGGCCATCGCCTCATGGTATTCCATTCGCTGGATCGGAAGCTCGATCTCCACTCCAAGCATCTCCTCAAAGAGCCTGCTGAGCAGCCTGTCGATCAGCTTACGAATGTCGTCTTCGTCAACGAAAGCGAGCTCCATATCGAGCTGGGTAAACTCGGGCTGGCGGTCAGCGCGGAGGTCCTCATCTCTCATGCAACGAACAATCTGGTAATAGCGATCGAAGCCGGCGATCATGAACAGCTGCTTGAAAAGCTGGGGCGACTGCGGGAGCGCGTAGAACCTGCCGGAATGAACCCTGGATGGAACCAGGAAATCCCGCGCGCCCTCGGGAGTGCTCCGAGTGAGGAACGGCGTCTCGAGATCGAGAAAATCATGCTCCTCCAGCACATTGCGAATGATGCGGGTAACCCTGGCTCGAAAGATCATGTTCTTCTGAATACGCTGGCGGCGTAAATCGAGATACCGGTACTTCAGGCGAATCTCTTCCCCGGGCTCCTCCTTCGATTCGGCGATCTCGAAAGGAGGAACCTCGGATGGATTGAGAATCTCAACCCCCGCAGCGGCAAGCTCGATATCCCCGGTATCCAGCTTGGGATTCCTCATCCCCTCAGGCCGGGCCCGCACCGTGCCGGTCACCGCGAGGACAAACTCGACGCGGAGCTGGTCAAGCACCCCCCCATAGCCGAGCTCCGGGTCGAGCACGATCTGGGTCAGGCCATACCTGTCCCTCAGATCTATAAAGGTCAGCCCCCCATGGTCACGGATACTCTCGATCCAGCCGTTCAGGGTGATGGTTTCGTCGACGTCACCAAGCCGAGCCTGGCCACAGGTATGCGTACGTTTGTTGAAATCGCCTTTGTTGGACATGCGCGGTATTTTCTTAGTTCATCCCTGCCTTGTCCATAGCCAAAAAAGAGCTAAGATTTTTCGGCTCGCCAACTGGCAGCTTGGAGGCGAAGCCCTATGCTATCCCCTGCCCGCCTCCCTACGGCATCCCTCACCTGACCGGGGAAAGGCTCGCCAATGAACCCGCGGGAAGCCATCGTTTACATCCACCTGCACCTGGCAACGCTCTATAACAGCGGCCTGGCGCTGCGGCTGCTCCAGGCCTTTGGCAGCCCGAGAGGTGCCCTCGAAGCTGGAACGACCGAGCTCCTCGGGATCAAAGGCATGAGCGTAAAGGTCAGGAGACGCCTCCGCTGCAAAAGAACACGTGAGCAGGCGAAAGCTGAGTGGAGCAGGTGTGTATCAGAGAGAATTCGTGTCCTCATCCACTCCTTGCCCGGCTATCCAGCCCCGCTGCTGGACCTGGAGGAGATGCCGCTGCTGCTGTTCTCCAGGGGAGAACTAGCTGCGGCTGACTCCCGGGCTCTCGCAGTGGTGGGCTCGAGACGCCCCACCCCTTACTCTCTAAGGCAGACACGCCTATTCGCAGCCGACCTGGCCGGCAGGGGCGCCACCCTCGTCAGCGGCCTGGCAAGAGGCGTCGATGCCTGCGCCCATCGCGCGGCCCTCGAGGCCGGGGGGCGCACCATCGCAGTGCTGGGATCCGGCCTCGGAAGAATCTATCCGCCGGAGAATCACACCCTCGCCGACAGCGTCCTTGCGAAAAATTCAGGGGCCCTGTTGAGCGAATTCCCCTTTTCAATGCGGCCCAGGCCCTATCACTTCCCGCAGAGAAACCGGCTCATCAGCGGCCTCTCAAACGCTCTGCTCATCATCCAGGCCGGAGAAAAATCAGGCAGCCTCAGCACCGCGCGCTGGGCGCTGGACCAGGGGAAAAACATCTTTGTCCTGCCAAGCAGGGTGGACGAAGAACACAACCGCGGCGGCCTGCACCTGCTTCGGGATGGAGCGGCGGTCGCCACCTCACCGGTTGACCTCTCCCTCGAGCTTGGACTCACCGGCATACCGTCCCGCGGAGAGGAAAAAACGCATGGAGAGCGGAGGACGTTGCCGGGAGAACTTGGCGGGTCCCTCGAAGCGCTCTTCCAGGAAGAGGATGGATGGCACCCCGACGCGCTCTCAGCCCGTCTCGGGGTACCTTGCAGCTCTCTCCTTTCGATATTGAGTCGACTGGAACTGGATGGATACCTCATGAAAACCTCTTCCGGTTTCTACCGATTGAGGTAAACCAGACCGGCTCACCGGCGAGAGGAAAGAAGGCGGCAAGCACCAGGAAAGAAGAGCCAGGAGCATTGCCTGAAAAAGAAACCCGACTACAATCCATAGCAGGATGAAAAGAACCACGATACAGGTTACTCTTGCCTGCCTGGCGCTGGCCATAGGCTGCGGATGCGTCCGTGAGACAGTCTCCTCCGTCAACCGGCCGAAGATCCTGGATTTTTCAGACTCGATCACCTCTACCGGGCTCTGGCCTGTGGGCTTCCCGCACGGCGTCAACCTGATCGCGGAGCTGGGAGACGAAGATCTTACCCGGGACGACCGCGAGCGACTGCACAGAGACCTCTACCGGGCGCAACCCTACCGCGATGGCAGAGCGGAGGTCTGGAAAATAGGCCGGCCGCACGAGCTGGTCTATTCAAATGGACGATTCCAGGTCGGAGGATTCAACTATACGCCGCGCAAGCGCTCCAAGCTTTTCCTGTTCAAAGAACGGTCGGGCGATTTCAGCTTCCGCTTTCACCATCAGAAAATCATCGTCAAGGCCGGGAGGAGCTGGAGTCCATCCGTGTTCTACAGCACGGTTGAGCTCTCTCCCCAGGATTCAGACCCAGGGGCTCCGAGGCCGAGGCCCGCGAGACGTTCCAGGGTGCGTAAGCAGATGGTCTGGATGGGAGAAATCCTCCAGGTTGGCCCGACGATCATCCGGATCGACCCTCGCCATGGCGGCTCCTGGACCGTCAACGACCGCAACTACCGTCCCTATGCCGACAGGCCCCTGATCCTCGAGGGAGTCGTTCGCTTTGCCGAATAAAGAAGCCGGTCGAAAACCGACTGAATTACTCCAGTTGCTGGGCGATGAATTCATCGAGACCGTATCGACCGTCATTGAAGAGGCAGGGGAACCTTCCTACCGCGTAGACCAGCTGCGCCGCTGGCTCTACGAAAGGACTCCCCAATCGTTCAAAGACATGGAGGGCCTCCCCCTGTCGCTCAGGGAGCATCTCGATAAAATATTTATTCTCCACCCTCTCGACCACGACCTGGAGCAGGTATCCGAGGATGGGACCAGGAAGTTTCTCTGGAAGCAGGGCCGTGAAGGCGGACGCATCGAGAGCGTACTGATTCCGGATGGAGACCGGACAACCTATTGCATCTCGACCCAGTCGGGCTGCCCGGTCAAATGCACCTTCTGCGCCACCGGCTACGGCGGTTTCAGCGGCAACCTCAGCGCGGCGGAGATCATCGACCAGGTGGTCCAGATTAGAAGCCTTAGCCGGCAGGCTCCCACCAACCTGGTGTTCATGGGAATGGGGGAGCCCCTGCTGAACTTTGACGGCCTGCTACGATCTCTCTCAATCCTCACAGATCCCCGGCAGCTTGGAATCGGGGCACGCCGAATCACTGTTTCAACCGTCGGCATTCCGAAACGGATCCGCCAGCTGTCGCAGGCCTTCCCGCAGGTAAAGCTGGCACTCTCCATTCATGCGGCCGACCCGGCTCTTCGCGATGAGCTGGTTCCTCTGAACCTGAAATATCCCCTCGATGCCGTCCTCGAGGCCGTCAGGGAACACTGTGCCAACACCGGCAAGAGGGTAACCTTTGAATACGTGATTCTCCCTGGAGTCAATGACAGCCGGGAAGCCGCTAATGCTCTCACGAAAAAAGTCAGGGGTATCCCCGCCTCGATCAACCTGATTGGGTTCAATCCCTTCGAGGAGGCGCCCTACAGCAAGCCGGAGCTGAGATCAATGATCGCCTTCCGTGACAGCATACAAAGAAACTATCCTGGCGACGTCACCATCCGAAGAAGCCGGGGCGAGGACATCCAGGGAGCCTGCGGACAGCTCAGCCTGAAGAATAGCCCGGGCAGTTGAGCCTCCGTGCGGAACGACAGCCTCGCTGAATCAGCTCAGGGAGTCTTCTTCGCCGGATTCGGTGGAGCGGGCTTGACCGGAACGACCTTGGCCCCCGCGGCCGGCTTCTTGGGGGTTTGCCCCCGCGTCTTGCTGCCCTTTTTCTTGCCTCGCGAACGGCCGCGGCCAGCGTGGACGCCAACGGGCGGAGCGGGTCCTGCCTTGGTGGCGGCAGGGACCCGGGGAGTCTTCTTCGTTCCATCAATCCCCCCGGTAAAGGGTATCCCCTCGGGCTTGGCAAAGAGAGCGTCCTTGAGATTCTGGTTGTACTGGATGTCGGTATATTGACGCTGCGTGTCCAGGTCTCCATCGACATGAATCTCGACCTTGAGCGGAAACTTGAGCGCGTGGTTAGACTTGTCCTTGAACTTGATCGGACGGTAGAGCTTGTAGAATTGCTCCTTTTTGACGGTCTGCTTTCCAGAGGTATCGAACCACTCCTTCTTCAGCAGCAGGCCCGTCTTCTTTGAGAAGAAATAACGGATCTTCTGACGGCCGGTGAAATCGGACACCTCGACAATATCGGCGGCGTCATCATCTACCAGGCCCTGGCCGATCATCTTCAACCCGTAACCATCTTCCTGCCAGTGGAGGAAGAAATCATCAACCTGCTTGTCCCAGACGAACACACTGAGCGTTCGACCTTCCAGGGGCGAAACGGTACCGAGCATTTTCACCCAGCCCTCCTGCAGCTCACCGTTGTAGATCTGGGTAAAGGCCAGCGGGGCATCCTTGATCTTGAAGCCCTTGATCTCCCACTCCTCGCGGTACTTGTGACCGCGTTTGAGATAAAGAGCGATGACAGCCTCGGTTTCACCGGTAGCCGAATACTTGATGTTGCGGAACTTGGCCATCCGGTCTTTCACCAGGACAAGTACATCCTTGCCACCAATAGCGTCAAGATAGCGAGCGACGACCGCTTCGGCCACCTTGTCACTTTTCTGACCAAAGACCTTCTTTTCATCCTGGGACTTCAGGTCAACCTTCTTGAAGAGATCTTCGACCTGCTTGGTCCCCTTCTTGGCGCCTTCCTGAGTCCACAGAACCGGCGTCACGCAGAAAGCGCTCACCAGGAGCGCCCCGCAAAAGAGATTGCCTGTTAGCCTGGACATTCTCGTCTTCTCCAAATGGTTTAATAATCGAATATTCACACCCTGAAGTACTGGTATCCCATCCCCGGCGACATTCGTACCGACTTCCACGGATCCGGACCCTGATCCTGACGACGCTGCATTAGTTTCAGCGTTGCCCGCCCTGTCGATCCCTTCTAATTGCATGTAACCCGGACACTTGTATCATCAGGGCCATTTCTTGGCAACTTGAAAGGTCTCCCTGAAAAAACTCGGCTCAGTCGCTTTTTTCTTCCTCGGGAAGCCTGTTGTGCAAGCTGTAACCCATTTTCTTCCAAGCTTTTGCGGGTACAGGGGCGCCTTCATGAACAAACCCGAAACCCTCGTTATCGAGCCAGCTGCGAATGGTCCCAAGCGGCAAAAACAAGCCCATGTGAGGAACCAGGCTGGGCTTTGCTTTGCCGTAGGTGTAGATCATGCTGAAAATTCCGATGAGGTTGCAATCCGGAACGGAATAAACTCCGCCGCCGGAATTACCGAAATAGGTTGGCGCGTTGATCATCCAGAATTTCTCTCCATCGACCTCCTTGTCGACAGCTGTAATCTGCCCCATCGTGGCGACCGGATGGCTTCCAAGAGGACAACCTACGGCACAAGCCTGAGAGAAAATATCCAGTTCCCCAAGAAGGGCCTCGTCTTGCAGGCGAGCGAAGCCCGGTAGCCGCAGATCAGTCCCGAGGGAAAGCAGGGCAATGTCCTTGGCCTTGTCATAAGCGATAAGCCGGGCGGTAAGCGCGCCGGTCTCTTGATCTGTCCCCGGGAAAAAAAACTTCACCGCATCGATCTCCCTATCGAGCCTGTTGCCCAGCACCTCGGCCACCACATGGAAAGCCGTCAGGGCCAGGTTGCAGTAGCGCTCCGGTGAAGCGTCTCCCGCCAATGGACCTGAGTAGACAACCACCGCGCTGCCGACTGTCCCATTCCCTCGCAGCTGAACGGTAGGCTGAATCATCAGCCGCTTGCCGCGCTCAGAAGAAAATTCCGTCTCCGGACCGACATCTCCCAGCCGGACAGCGTTCTCCCGGGCCAGGGCCTTCACCGCCGCAACATCGGCCAGCGAAGACCTCAACCGAGATTCGCGCGCATCTAGCGCAGCCTGAAAACCAGCCCGCTCAATTGCCAGGGCTCTTGAGGCGATATCGAGATCCCCCATCGCCTGCTCGATTCTCCGTTGAGAATCATCGATGCGCCGCAGGAGCCCTTCCAGGATGACTTGCTCGCGACGTTCATCTCCCGGGTCTTCCCGGCCGGATGACTCCGACCCTGTCGCTCTCTCGGCTACCCCGCGGCTCACCCTCTGTGAATGAACGACCACGAGCGCCAGCAAGACCAGCAAGACCAGCATCCTGGTTCGACCGCCCCGCGGTCGTTCTCTCAAATTATCAGCAGCCATTGCTCGCACCGTCATTCTTTACCTGAAGAGAGTCCCCCTCTTCAAAGAATACGATGGGCCTCCGCCTCCCAGCAAACAGGGCGGAGGAGGGCGAAGAATACCGGAAGTTGAACCGCGTGAGAGCCGCCGACTCAGGGAATCTCCGGCTTTTCGGAACCTTCCGCCTTGCCCTGCGCGGGCTCCTCGCCGGCTGAAGCCTCGGATTCCGCGGCAGCGTCTTCCGCCGCATTCTCCTGGTTACCTTTAACGGGCTTATTCTTGCCGAGACAAATCCAGATCAATCGGCCCGGAACAACCTCGACCCGGCCCACCTTCCTTCTTCCGATGAAATCCCGAACGGATTCCAGGGCGAGCGCCCTCGATTCGAGCTTCTTTGGATCAAGCTCAACCGATTCGGTAAGCCGGTCAACCATCTGGCCATTCACGAAGACCGCATGTTCCCGTTCCAAGGGCTCAACAAGCTCCTTGCTGTACTCGGGCCATGGACTGTCGTCAATCGTCGCCTCATCGCCCATGCGCTCCCAGAGCTCAAAAGCCAGATGGGGAGCGAAGGGCTTGAGCACGACCAGGAAGGTCTTCAGGGTGCTCTGGTCAACCTCTTCCAGGGTCGTCTTTGGAGATGCCAGGAAATTGACGAACTCCCGAAGCGCGCTGATCGCCGTATGGAACTTGAGCTCCTCCAGTCTTTTCGACACCTCGAAAATCAATCGATGCTTGGCAACGAGAACATTTCGCGAGACGAATCGCCCCTGCCCTATCCGCCCGCAGACCGCTCTCCAGATCTTCTCCAGGAAACGCCTGATCTTGTAGAGGCTGTCATCATCAAAGCTGGCGCTGTTATCCGCCGGGCCGAGGCAAAGCAGCTGAATACGGAGCGCATCTGCTCCAAATCTTCCCAGCAACTCCATGGAAGATGCGGCCATGGTCTCGGGACCCTGGTCTTCGGAAGCGTCTTTCGAATCGAAAGAAAGAGTCCCTACCTGGCAAAAACTTCTGAACGGCTCAAAAGAAGGAATGTGATGATTCATGTAGAGGAACTTGGTTATGCACCGGATACCGATGAGCTCTTTCGGAGACAAGCGGGCTCCGGAAAAGACCACGTCAACCGGGAGGGTCTTGTCGAGACCTTTATCTGAAAACGGCCGCAGCCGCTCCCCGGGCGGCGTTTGTTCTTCCGGCTGTTCCTCTCGCGAAGCTTCAACTTCATCCTCAGCTTCTACTTCATCCTCAGCTTCAGTCTCAGATTCGGACTCATCCGACGAGCCCGGGAGCCCATCCGTCTCCTCCTGCGAAGCGGGTTCTACTTCTTCCTCGACCTTCGTCTCAGCAGGGAGTTCGGAAGATTCGGGTGAGTCCGCATCCTCTGCCAGCTCCTGCGGTTCATCCTCCAGATCTTCTTCCCGGGATTCAATCTCCCCGGCAGCATCAGCTTCCACGCCCTCGCTGCTGCCTTCCTCCTCTTGCGCGGCTTCAGCCGAATCCTCCTCGGCCGGCCCAGGGGCATCCTCAGAATCGTCGAGCTCGGCGGCCTCCGCCGGAGCCGGAGCCTCCTGGGAAACAACAGGAACCTCCGCCGGGGGCTCCGTCGCAGCCTCTTCCGCTTCGACCGGAGCCTCCTCCTGGAACTCCACATCGACGCAGGGCGTGTCGAAATCTTCCCTGAAGCCCTCTACAACGCCACCCAGCTCTGGCAAAGCGATCTGCAGATAGCTCAGCGCGCGGCCCAGCCAGGGCAGCAGGCTCCTCGAATCTCGCTGGACGGCCTGGCCCCCACGCTGAATTTTCAGGGCCGAATAATCAGCCCCATCGCTGGTCTTGCAGGAGGCAAGGGTCTGCTCCCCCGAACGAAGCGTCTCTAAATCCAGAGGTGGACAATGCAGGGGAAGTTCTTCGGAATCAGCGCTCTGCGCCGCGGCTCCATGGTACATCGGAACAGGAGGACTCCAGGCTCCCGACCCGGAGACCAGCAGGTCTCTCAGAGAGTAGCGGGTCATCTTGCTGCAGACCCCCCGACTCGAAAGCTGCTTGATAATCCGTTCGCGGGCCCGCAATGGCTTCATTCCGCTGCAGGGGCCAGAGTTGGTCAGCTTTCCATCTCCTTCATAGGCCTCGACAAGCAATCCCTCGTGATCAAAGCTGGCCGCGCTGGAATGAATCACCTCGCGAATGCGCAGCTTCACCCTCTTGGCGAATTCGAATTGTTTTCTATCGTGAGCGGGAATTCCGAGAACGACTCCATCGGAATAGGCGTTGAGCGCCAGAGGCGAGATCAGGACCGGCACCTTCTCCAGGTTGATCGGATTCAACGCAAAGCCGCCCGTCCTGAAACCGGAGTCCTGGGACTCATCTCCATTTTTGTAACGCTCCTGGTAAGCCTGGACATCTTCGACGTAATCCGGGTCGGTGATGAAATCAATGATTTCATGTCCGGGAGCGACAAGCACGAAGGTAAGTCCATACAACGCCTCCAGCCTGGAGGTGAATACCCCCAGGTGCCGACACTCATTCCTGAAGGGCTGCGAGAAGGCCAGCTCGAGCTCGATCCCCCTCCTGCGCCCGATCAAAGCCTTCTGCTCCTTACGCAAATTTTCCGGCCATTTCGACTTGTCGACATCAGCGAAGAGCTTCTCGGCGAAAGGAACGATATCCAGAAACCATTGGGGCAACTCCGCCTCGGCAGGCGCCTCCGGGACCTCCCCTTCATCCGTATCGGCTTCGCCTGCGGCTGCAGGATTCTCATCATCGGCGACGGAACGAATATGTCTCGAATTCAACAGCTCGAGGAAGAGCCACTGCGTGAAGCGGTAATAGGCGGGGTCCGATGTGCTCGCGACTCCAGCTCCGGGACTCGAATGCGGATCCGCCTGGATCGCCATGGCTCTCTCGATGGATTCAATGCGTCCAAGCTCTTCTCTGAGAAATTCCTCCGGAAGCTTTCCCTGTTCGATGGCCTGGCCCAGGACCCCTTCGTGAAATCCGTCCAGTACTCGACCAATGCGAACATCCTGCCCCTTGAGACGCTGGAATCTCGAATAAACATCGGCAAGCGCCATGCAGCGCAGGTCGGTCCACGTCAGGCCGCCGGGAGCAAATGGCCATTGCAGCACCAGGCTTCCGGACGAATCTCCGGACATTTCCGGGGCATCAGCCGACTCGATGGCTTCAGACCAGACCTTCTGCCATTTTTCCTCAACACTTGTTATCTCATAGGGTTGGATCGCCATTCGGGCGAAGATAAGTCGCCTACAGGTAAGTTTCAACGCAAAAGCAACCCGGACAGCCGACCAGCCACCTGAAAGACAGGGGACTCCGTTGAAAACAATCTTGACACCCATCCAAGTGATCTAGATATTAGGGCCTTCTCGTGATACCTCCTGGGGTATCATCGGGGAGTAATAAAGACAATCCGGGGGATTAGCTCAGTTGGGAGAGCGCAGCACTGGCAGTGCTGAGGTCACGGGTTCAAGTCCCGTATCCTCCACCAGTACACCTCTTAGAGAGCGGCGGAAAGACCTTCCGGCCGCTCTCTTTTTGATGGGGAGATCGGGTTTAGCGCCTGCTACCCTGTAGCTTGCTTGATCTTATTGAACTCAATCCCTGGAAATAGCGACTCGGGAGGCACGATATGACCCAACGAATCAGCCGCCGCGACATGCTTCGCAATACGACGATGGCCGGGCTTGGAGCCTGGGTGTCGGGTGTCACCTCGGCCAGCTTCGGCTCCCTTCCAAGCGAGAAGCTCAATATCGCCTGCATCGGGATTGGCGGCCGCGGCCGGGCCAACCTGAACGCACTGGGAAATCAGAACATCGTAGCCCTCTGCGATGTCGATGACAGCCGGGCCGGGAACGCCTACGCCAAGTTCGCCAAGGCGAAAAAATTCTACGATTTCCGCAGGATGTTCGATGCCATGCCCAAGGACATTGACGCGGTCTCCGTGAGCACACCTGATCACGCCCACTTCCACCCGGCTATCGCAGCCCTGCAGCTCGGCAAGCACCTCTACTGTGAAAAACCGATGGCACATTCGATTGAGGAGGTCCGGATCATGACCGACCTCGCCCGTAAGCAGAAGGTCGCAACCCAGCTCGGCGTCCAGCGTCATACGATCGGAAATGTTCACCGGGTTATCGAGCTCATCCAGAAAAAGGCCATCGGCGAGGTCCGGGAGTGCCACTCCTGGGTCGGAGGAAGCAGAGGAATGCCTGGAATGCCCAAGGGTAGCCCCCCGGTTCCTGATCATCTCAAATGGGATCTCTGGCTCGGACCCGCCAGGTCACGCCCCTACAGCCCGGCCTACGCGCCCTATAACTGGCGCTTCTGGTGGGACTTTGGAACGGGCGAAACCGGCAATTGGGGCTGCCACATCCTGGACCTTCCATACTGGGCCCTGGACCTGAAGTACCCCACCCGGGTCGAAGCTTCGGGACCGAAGGTCGATGCCGACCGCACCCCGAAATCCTTGAATACCCGCTTCGATTTCCCTGCGCGCGGCGACAAGCCTCCGGTTTCCCTCCACTGGTACCACTCCGGGGGTGGACCGGACATCCTCAAAAAACATCATCTGCCTCGATCCGGCAACACACTCTTCATCGGATCGAAGGGCATGCTGCTGTGCGACTTCGGCAAGCGAAAGCTCTACCCCGAGGAGAAGTTCAAGGGCTTCAAGGAACCGGATATGTTCATTCCGAACTCTCCCGGCTTCCACAAGGAATGGATCAACGCCTGCAAGGGAGGCGAGGCGGCCACGTGTAATTTCGATTACTCCGGCCCGATGACCGAGACCGTGCTGCTGGGCAACGCCGCCTACCGCTGTGGAAAGAGCTTTGACTGGAACGCGGAAAAGCTCGAAGCGGTGAACACCCCGGAGGCCAAGGCCTTCACCCACTCCTCCTTCAGGAAGGGTTGGAAGGTTTCATTGTAGATAAGGTCCTCTTCCAGGCTTTCGGCGGCGAAGGGGAACCGCCGGGTAAAAAAGCTGGCGAGCTCAGAGAGCGCTTCTTCCAGGCATGCTCAACCAGGCAGCGTCTTCCGCTTACCCGTATAAGAACCGAACTTCGCCGCACCATCCTCTTAGCAGAGAAGAAAAATCCGGGAAACGCATGCAATCGGCCAGGCTGCTCCCATAATCCCCAATGATCTGAAAAGGATCGTGCACGTTTCGAGACTGGATCACCTGCGCTGCCCAACGCGGCAGTCCGGATAACCGGGCACCCATATTCCGGAAGCTCTCCACGGAGCTCTGCCGGAAAATGTAAACCCGATCAGCCGGCAGGAATCGTGAAGTCTCGGTATCGATTTCACGCTCTGCGTTCAGGGCAGAATCGCCCGGGGCAATAACGAACGGCAGCGCAGACAGTACGGCCGGGGTGGCCTGTGAGGTCCAGCCGGGCAGCCATCGTTCCTGTTGAACGACGCGGCTGGCCAGGCTGTGCCAGTGTTGGCAGGTACCCTCATCTTTGTTTTTCAAACTAACCTGTTGTCTTCAACAGAAGCGGAAGGAGGACCGATGCCAACTACAGCTGCGCGTAACTCAACCACCCGAATGATTCCAGCACTCCCGATGGTGCTGGCTGCCGTTCTCTGCGTAATGAGCGCAGGAGAAGCCACTGCACAGGGCAGGGGGGCTGGAACACTGAAAGCCCTGAAAATACGGAGCCAGCAGAAAGATTCCCTGCGGAAGAGTCCCCGAACGGCAGTCAACGAGCGCTCCGCCGCCGCGGAACGGATGCTGGAACAGGAGCTGCTACCTAAACCCTTCCCAGTGGTCTCTGAGCGCCTGCAGGCCAATCCGCCACGGCCCCTGAGTATCTGCTATGAAGAGCTCGACCGCCCCACAGGACGCCACAACTCGATACTTTACGTACGGTTCGATAGCAATAATCGGCGGCTGGCCTCGACCATCTCGCTCAATCCCGAAGGCTCTGTCATCGTCCTACGCGACGATGGCAAGGAACTTGATGACAGGGCCGGCGACAGCATCTACACCGCCCTCGCCGACCTCGACCTCGAAGATCTCGATGAATGGCGAAACATCGTCAACGAGGCCGCCAACGGAGGGGCCGAAACCCTTCGTTTCGATGGAAGAGCTCTTGTCGGCAGCAAAAGAGTCCTGGGAGAGGAGGACCGTGAAACTCCTGACCGTGTCCGGCTGGCGCCCTCCCCCGGAGCCAACCGGCCGATCGCTCCAGCGGACGATGTCTGCCGCGGCGGCAGCGTAAGCTCTCTCCCACCCGTCCTCCTGCCCCCTCCTCTTGTCCTGGACGCTGAAAACTCCCTGCTCATTCGTGACCTCAGCGTCGTAGAAGATCCGACCCGGACCTATGATCCCTGCAGCGGCGTTGGAACTCCAGGAGGCAAGTGGACCTTCCGCTACGTGATGGAACAGATGGCCAACCAGCTGGAGACGGGGATCTCGGCAGCCGAATTCACCCGGCGCTGGCTGAAGCAGTGGGAATTCGACCTCTCCATCAACTTCCACCAGGTACCGGCACGCACCAATATCGTTCAAGGCATCATCGACCCCTGGGAGCAAGCCAGCGGCGGACCAGGCCAGCCCCTCAACCTCGATGAAGCGCCCTTCAAGCTCGTCGCGATCGTCAACCGTGTAGATCTGCGCGAGAACCTGGCCTATGGAGCCGGAAGCGCGGGTGAAGCTCGACTGGTATTCGGTGTGCTGAATCGCAGCGGCGGCGGGTGCTTCATGATGCCGTTCGCAGTCATCTTCGAATACGGCGTCCAAAAAGACAACTGCCTCGACCTCCAGCAGTGGGCGGCCGAATGGTATGACCTCAGCAACCTCACCCTGGGTTCCCCGGCCTACAACGCCGCGCTCGAAAACATCACCGAGCAGTTCGTTACAGCCGGCGCCAATCCGGCGAATCTCCCCAACAAGAGCGCGCTGAATCAGATTCGCACGAACGAGATCGCTCTCGACGCGCCCTGGGAACTGCGCGAGTTCAGGATCCAGGCGCCGGGACACTACGACTCAGGACACCTGCGGCCGGTGACCGTCGCCATGACCCCCGACCTCTCCTTCAACCTGACCTCAACGCTCACCGATTTCATCAACCAGAACGAGGCTGCAATCGTGGCGGGAACCTACGATGTGCCCCTCTCGCTGCCTTCGGGAGCTCCCTTCCTTGGCGGAAACGCGCCTACTCCATTCGGCATGTTCTGGGATGGCTCGCCGGGTTGCGCCAGTATCAACCATCCCGATGCGCGGCACAACTTCTCCCTGACGACCTGCAACGGCTGTCATGCAGGAGAGACCGCGACTCCATTCCTCCACATCGACCCGCAGCAATCCCCGGCCGGTCTCTCGGGTTTTCTTACGGGCATCACGGTCTCCGACCCCTGCACTGGTCTGAACCGCGACTTCGCGGATCTCGAGAGGCGCAGAATCGACATCGAAAACCTGGTCAACAGCCCGGTCTTCCCACCTTGCCTGAACTTCATGCCTCTTCGACAACCACATTGATCGTCATTCGTCAGTGTCCGCGCAGCGCGAGGGCCGCGGGAGGAAACTCCTGCGGCCCTCTTTTCATCCAGGCGAACCGGCGCGTCTGCGTGCCATACCATCCTTGACCCGGAAGCTTCCAGGCGGGAACATCTTCCTAAAGGACCATACGCCGGGTGCTCGCACACTGCGGCAGACCGATTCAATACCGCCCTGGAGATCTCCCGGAATGTACGGCAAAGCATTTTACTGGCTACCCCTGCTGATGACGGCGGCGCTGATCCCGGACCCTGTCCCGGCCTCCGACCCTATCGTCCTTGACGGACTCTTCGACGACTGGAACGAGGTCACGGCCGCCCAGCTCGATCCCGCTGGAGATGGAACGGCCGAAAGCGAAGATTTTTCCGAGATCAGAGTCACCAACGATGAAGACTACCTCTTCATCTACCTCTCCTTCCATGGCCCGGAGGAGCTCCTGCAGGCATGGAATACAATGCGTCTTTTCATCGATGCCGATGACGATCCCGGGACGGGCCGCTCCTTTCATGGGGTCGGGGCTGAGCTCGAGTGGTGCTTCGGCTGCCGGTCGGGGACCCGGCACAACGAAAACGGAAGCCGCGGACTCAGGCACGCCAACATCTCCATCCTCAGCGCGCCCACCGTCACATCGAAAATCTTCGAGTTCTGCATAGCCCGGGACGCGATCGCCCTCGACTCCGATGGGAGGCGGATATCCATCGTCATCTCCAGCTCGAGCGGCGAAGGAGATCTGCTTCCCGACCAGCCGGGAGGCTTCCCCTACACCATCGATGCACGGGAAGTCACCCCCGCCAAGCCCCTCAATATCGATCGGCCAGGGGGCGACTCCATTCGCCTCGCCACCTACAACGTCAAGAACCCGGGTATCCTCAGCCGTGAGCGGGCGCCTCATTTTCAAAGAATCTTCCAGGCGATCGATGCCGACATCTGGCTCCTTCAGGAACAGAGCAGCACGGGAGCCGGGCTGACCGACCGGCTGAGGTCCTGGTTCCCCGGAAGCCGCTGGCATGTCACCGCCAACTATCGCTGGAATTTCACAGCCTCGAAATATCCGATCATCTACCAGGGGCCTCTCACCAGCGAGCGCAGGACCATCGCCGCGCTGATCGACACCAGCGACATCATTGGAACTCCCCTCCTGACCATCAACTCTCACCTGCCCTGCTGCACCGACGACAACGGCCGCCAGCGGCAGGCGGATGAGCTGATGGATGCCATCAGGATCCTGAAAACAGGAGATGGCGCGTTTGAGCTTCCCGAGGGCACCCCGATCATCCACGCCGGCGACTTCAACCTCGTCGGCTATTCAAGCCAGCTCAGGACTCTCACCGATGGCGACATCCAGGATGAGCAAACCTACGGGCCGGATTTCGAACCGGATTGGGATGGCTCCCCACTGGCGGATCTCCCATCCCGCCATACCCATGGCCGGCTGGCCTACACCTGGCGCTCCGACAGCTCGACCTTCTGGCCCGAGAAGCTCGACTACATTCTCTACACCCGCAGCGCTATCCGTCCGGTCCACTCCTTCACCCTGGAGACCAGGTCCATGCCCGCAGATGCCCTGGCCGACGGCGGCCTGCGGGCTGCGGATACGGCCTCCGCCTCCGACCACCTCCCCAGGGTCGTCGACCTGGCCGCGGTGGAAAGCTCCCCGCTCTTCCTGCGCGGTGATGCGAACAGCGATGGATCCATCGACATCAGCGATGGGATCAACATCCTCGGATACCTCTTCCTGGGGGAGAGCCCGCCAACCTGCCTTGATTCGAGTGATTCCGATGACAGCGGCCTCGTAGATCTGAGTGACGGCATCCTCATCTTCAACTTCCTCTTCCTGGGCGGTAACGCCCTGGACGCCGCGGCCCCATCCTGCCGGCGCGACAAAACCGATGATGACCTTGATTGCGCCGCCAGCCCGGCCTGCCAGTGAAAGATTCCGCGCCCCATAATCTTGCTCGACAAGAAAGCTTGCCGGAGCGAAGATCGGTGCTGTGATCCGCGCCAAATACACAACCAGAACCGTTGCCGATTTGAGGGGACGAACGCTCCTCCTGGCCTCCGCGGCCGTCTTTCTCCTGGCCTGCTTCCCCGGCTCGATGCCTGCAGACGAAAAGGAGAAAAAAACGGCGCCCCTGCCCCCTGAACGCGACAACCCGACGGTCCACCTCATCAAGCGCGTCATGCCGACGGTCGTGGCCCTGCGCAACTTTCATCCTGGCGGCCCAAAGGGATTGCTTAATTTCGCAGCCGGCAGCGGTACCGTGATCCATCCAGCGGGCTACATCCTGACCAATGACCATGTCATCATGACCGTGGCAGGCAATAAGGACCGCCCGCAGGGCCTCGCCCTCTTCGCCGATGGAAGCCAGTATATCTTCAAGATCCTGGCGCGCCTGCCGGCGGAGGACATTGCCATCCTCAAGATAGAGACCGGCAAGCCTCTCCCCTTCCTGTCACTTGGCAGAAGCCACGACCTGGTCCTTGGAGAGCCTACGCTCGTCATCGGAAACCCCAACGGGCTGGCCCACTCGGTCTCGACCGGCATCGTCAGCGGCCTGCAACGCTCCACCTCGACCAGCACATCCTATCTCCCCGCGGTGGTTCAGACCACCGCGCCCATCAGCGGAGGAAGCTCCGGCAGTCCGCTCATCAACGCGCTCGGACAGATCATCGGCATGGTCACCTCGCAACATAACAACGCCCAGAACCTGAATTTCGCCATAACGATCGACCACATTCGTAATAGATTTCCCCGGCTCATCAATGCCGAGAATCTCAATGGCTTCCTGCTCGGACTCGAGATCGACATGCTGGAGCCCGGAGCGAAGATCACCCGAGTGGCTCCGGATTCGCCTGGCGCGAGAGAGGGCCTGCGGCCCGGCGACCTCATCACTGGCGCCGCCGGGCGAAAAATAACCAGCGGGTTCGAGTTCCATCTGGCCCTCATGGGCAGAGCCGCCGGCGAGGAGCTTCCGATCTCCATATTGAGAGGAGAAAAAAGCGAGGCCGTCCTTCTGAAGCTGGCCCCATTGCTTTCGGCCATCGCGCTGGAGAAACCCCCTGGAGAGCCCGGCGGCCTCGACCTCGATGTCTACGAGGGCAGCTGGAGCAGCCTTCCCGATTTCAACAAGCTGAAGGCGGCCGGGAGCGAAAGATCCGGCACCCTCTCCATACCCGCGGGTCTCGCCGGTAAAGAGTATTTCGGATTGCGCTTTCGCGGCTTTGTCAGGATCCCGAAAGATGGAATCTATACCTTCTACGCAGGCTCTGACGATGGGAGCAGCATCCTGGTCGGGGACAGGCTCCTTGTTGAAAACGACGGACTGCACGCCTACTCAGAAGCCTCCGGAACCATCAAACTGAAAGCCGGCTTCTATCCGTTTACGGCCAACTTCTTCGAAGCCACGGGCGACGAAAAATTCGTGGTCTCATGGGAGGGTCCCGACATCAAGAAACAGGCTCTGCCCGCCACCGCCCTCTTTACAAAAAAAGTTGCCGAGAAAAAGAATAAGGCCCCCGTAGTCCCGTGCCAGCCCGCGGAAAAATGAAACGGAGCCCGGGTGCCTCATCTCTTCAAGCAGGCTCCAAAAGCGAATGAAAATCCATGTTCTCGAGCGGGAGATCCTGCTGCCTCGTTCACCTGGGGAGATCTTTCCCTTTTTCTCCCGGGCGGAGAACCTGGACGAGCTGACTCCCCCCTGGCTTCATTTCAACATTCTCACCGAGCTGCCAATTGAGATGAAGGAGGGAGCCTTCATCGACTACAAGCTGCGCATCGGGATGCTTCCGATCCGGTGGCGCTCGAAGATCACAGCCTGGGAGCCCCCGCACAGGTTTGTCGACGAGCAGGTGAAGGGACCCTATCGAAGATGGGTTCACGAGCACGCCTTCATCGAGCACGAAAGAGGGACCCTCGCCCGCGACCGGATTGAATACGCCGTGCTGGGCGGGGCCATCATCAATCGGCTCCTGGTGAAGCGCGACCTCGAACAAATATTCAGCTATCGGCACCACAGGCTTAAAGAAATTTTCCCTCCCCCGGATGTAGAATGAATCGGCGGCCGGGACCCGGTAAATGTGGAATTGACGGGCCGACTGGTGGAAAATCGTATGGGCAGCCTGGCTCGATCCAGGCGCCCTGGAAACTTACCTGCCTGCAATAGAGAACGCCTCATGAGCAACCCAGAGATGCGAATTCCGGCCCTTCTGCTGGCTGCCTGGTGCCTCCTCCCCGTGGGCGCCCGGGCCGAATCCCCGGCGAAACAAATCGACTTCAACCGCGATATTCGCCCGATTCTCTCCAACAACTGCTATCCCTGCCACGGACCGGATGAGAAAAAACGCAAGGCCGACCTGCGGCTCGATCTGCGGGACGGCCTCTACTCCGACCACGATGGAGCCCGGCCGGTCGTCGGGGGCAAACCTGGCGAGAGCGAGCTCTACAAGAGGATCACCGCACAGAAGTCCGGGGAGCGAATGCCGCCGCCGAAATCCAAGCTCCAGCTGAAAACAAATGAGGTGGAGCTGATCCGCTCCTGGATTGAACAGGGAGGCGCCTGGAGTGGGCATTGGTCTTTCCGGTCGCTCGAGAAGACCCCCATCCCAGACCTCGCTGAGTCAGCCGGAGCGCGCAACTCCATCGACAACTTTATCCGCAGCAGACTGCGGGAGGAGGGACTGAAACCCTCGCCCGAGGCCAGCCGGGAAAGGCTGATCCGCAGGCTTACCCTTGACCTGACCGGGCTCCCCCCCACTCTCTCCGAAATTGACGCCTTCGTCGAAGACGATCATCCAGGCGCCTATGAGAAGCTGGTCGACCGGCTCCTCTCATCAGCAGCCTATGGCGAAAGGATGGCCTCGGACTGGCTCGATGTCGCCCGCTACTCGGACACCTACGGCTACCAGGTGGACCGGGATCGATTCGTGTGGCCGTGGAGGGACTGGGTGGTGAATGCCTTCAATGAGGGTATCTCCTACGATCGTTTCCTCGAGCTCCAGCTGGCAGGAGACCTGCTCCCAGGGGCAGGAGACGAAGAGATTCTCCCCACGACCTTCAACCGTCTCCATTCCCAGAAGGTCGAGGGCGGCAGCACGCCCGAAGAATTCCGGGTTGAATACGTCGCTGACCGGACCCACACCTTCGCCACCGCGTTCCTCGGGTTGACCTTCGAATGCGCGCGCTGCCATGATCACAAATACGATCCCCTGACCCAGCGCGAGTATTACAAGCTCTTCGCCTTCTTCAACAACATCGACGAGTTCGGCCTCTACGCCTATTTCACGGGCTCTGTGCCGACCCCGACCCTCCTGTACGCGCCGAAGGCCCACAAGCAGAAGATCGCGGATGCCGCCGAGAAGATCACCCGCGCCGAGGAAGAGCTTGCGAAGATTCCCGATACCAGGAAGCCGGACTTCGAAAAATGGCTCGCCGCCAGACCGGCTGAGCCGGCCATCCCCGGACGAATCGAGCACCAGGACTTCGAGGGACACAAAGGTGGCGCCAACTCCAGCATACCCGGAGTCGAGGGCAAGGCCATCCGGCTCAGTGGAGATGACGAGTACCATCTCAAGCAGGGCAACTTCAAACGCTCAGTCCCCTTCTCGCTCGCTCTCTGGATGAAGACCCCGGAGGTCAAGGACCGGGCTATTGTATTTCATCGTTCGCAGGCCTGGACGGACGCTGGCAGCCGCGGCTACCAGCTGCTGCTCGAGAAAGGAAAGCTGAGCTTCTCCCTGATCCATTTCTGGCCAGGTAACGCCCTGCGCATCCGCACCCGGGTTCCCTTCGAGGTGAACAAGTGGGTCCATGTCGCCATCACCTACGATGGTTCCAGCCGGGCCGATGGCGCTCGGCTCTTCCTCGATGGCGTGCCCGCTGACTGCGAGATCGTGCGCGATAATCTCTTTAAAAACATCAGCGGCGGAGGACGCAAGAGCATCACCATCGGCGCCCGCTTCCGGGACAAGGGTTTTTCCGGGGGAGAGATAGATGAATTCCAGGTCTTCAACCGGCAGCTCTCAGCGCTTGAGATCGCCCAGGTACATGATGGCAGGAGCCTCCGGGATGCCCTCGCAAAATCGAGAGCATCCCTCGACGCCAGGCTGGTTGGAAAGCTCCGCGAGTACTACCTCCACACAGCGGATGACGCCTGGAAGAAGGGCCTCGAACAGATCCGCTCCCTGCGAGAGGCTCACAACAACATTATCAACGGCACCACCGAGATCATGGTCATGCGAGAGACCGGCAAGGTACGCCAGACCCACCTGCTGGTCCGGGGAGCCTACGATAAGCCAGGAGCGCCCGTGGAAGCCGGAACTCCAGCCATCCTCCCCGCCATGAAGCAGCAAGGCGCGGCCAACCGTCTCGGACTCGCCCGCTGGCTAACGGCCCCCGAGCATCCGCTGACCTCGAGGGTGATGATCAATCGTCTCTGGCAAATGTGCTTTGGCCTCGGCCTGGTCAGAACCACCGAGGACTTCGGCAGCCAGGGCCAATCTCCCAGTCACCCGGGCCTGCTCGACTGGCTCTCGCTGCGTTTCATCGACAGCGGCTGGGACATTCGAGGGTTGCTGCGAACCATCGTGACCTCTGCGACCTACCGCCAGGACTCGAGAATCTCCCCGGGACTGATCGAGAAGGATCCTGAGAACATCCTCCTGGCCAGGGGACGTCGCTACCGACTCCGCGCGGAGGTTATCCGCGACAACGCCCTCTCCTCCAGCGGGCTCCTTGTACGAAAGATCGGCGGCGCCCCGGTGCGCCCCTACGAGGTCGCGGTATCCTTCAAGCCTCTGAAGCGGGACAAGGGAGAGGGGCTCTACCGCCGCAGCCTCTACACCTTCTGGAAACGCACGGCCCCGGCGCCGGTCATGATGTCCCTGGATGCATCCAAGCGCGAGGTCTGCACGGTGAGGCGGGAGAGAACCTCCTCTCCCCTGCAGGCGCTGGTGCTGATGAACGACCCGCAGCTCGTAGAGGCGGCAAGGGTCCTCGGCCAGCGGCTCCTGAAAAAACACGCCGAGAACAGCGCCTCCATGCTGGGTGAGATGTTTCGGATGCTGACAGGCCGAAAGCCGGGCGATAGCGAAAAGAAGATCCTCAACCGGCTCTACAAGGAACAGCTCGATTTTTTCCAGGCGAATCCTGAACAGGCTGAAAACTTCCTCAAAACAGGTGACGCAGCCGCGGACAAGGATCTTGCTCCCGCCCGGCTGGCGGCCGCGGGGGCTGTAGCGAATGTTCTCTTGAACTTCGACGAAGCTGTCATGAAAAGGTAGTATGAAGACATGAAACCTGAGATCTGCACGGGCTACGATTCCTCCCTGGGCATGAGCCGGAGACGTTTCCTTGACCGCTTCGGCATGGGGCTCGGCTCCATAGCCCTCACGGACCTGCTGCGCGCGAATGAACAACGCGCCCTTGGCGGGGTTCTTCCGACCACGCACGTCCCCCCCAGGGCCAAGCGCGTCATCTACCTCTTCCAGAGCGGCGGCCCATCCCAGATGGATCTCTTCGATCACAAGCCAATGCTCAAGAAGATGCAGGGCAAGGAGCTCCCGGATGAAATCCGCAGGGGACAGCGCCTGACCGCGATGAGCGGTAACCAGGCGAGCCTGCCGCTGGTCGGCAGCCCCTTCAAGTTCACCCGGCATGGACCGGGCGGCACCTGGATGAGTGACCTGCTTCCCCACACATCCCGCATCGCCGATGAGATCTGCGTCGTCAAGAGCCTCTATACCGAGGCCATCAATCACGGACCGGCGGTAACCCATCTCCAGACGGGCTCCCAATTTCCCGGCCGGCCCAGCATGGGCTCCTGGCTGAGCTACGGGCTCGGAACCGAGAATGCTGAGCTGCCATCCTTTGTCGTTCTGGTGACGAAGAACAAGGGAGGACAGCCTCTCCTGACCCGGCTATGGGGAAGCGGCTTCCTTGCATCTCGTTACCAGGGTGTCCGTTTCCGCTCCGGCAAGGACCCTGTCCTCTACCTCAACAATCCCCCCGGCATCGACAACGCGAACCGCCGCCGAATGCTCGATCGCCTGAAGGATCTTCACCAGGCCGAGCTGCAGAACAACTCCGATCCGGCGATCGAAGATCGAATCTCCCAATACGAGATGGCCTTCAAGATGCAGACCTCGATTCCGGAGGTTACCAATCTCTCGACGGAGCCTGACTACATCTACAAGGAGTACGGAGAGGAGTCCCGAAAGCCGGGAACCTTCGCCGCCAATTGCCTCATGGCTCGTCGGCTCGCGGAGCGCGGCGTTCGCTTCATCCAGCTTTACCATCCGGGCTGGGACCAGCACGGCGGTCTGCCAAAAGGCCTGGCTGGCCAATGCAAGGAGACCGACCGGGCCTCGGCCGCCCTGGTGATGGATCTCAAGCGCAGGGGACTCCTCGAAGACACCCTGGTCATCTGGGGCGGTGAGTTCGGACGCACCAACTACTGCCAGGGAAAGCTCTCCGCCAACTTCGGCCGCGACCACCATCCAAGGTGTTTCTCGCTCTGGATGGCAGGCGGCGGCGTGCGGGGAGGAACGAGCTACGGAGAAACCGACCCGTTCTGCTACAACATCGCTACAGACCCGGTACACGTTCATGATTTCCACGCGACGATCCTGAACCTGCTGGGCGTTGATCACGAAAAACTGACCTTCAAGTACCAGGGACGTAACTTCCGCCTCACCGATGTCCATGGAAAGGTCATCAAGGGGATCCTGGCCTGATACCGGCAAGTAGAAACCTTGCCGTGACCGCCCCCCCTGTTGAGAGAGACAAGCGGGGGATCATTTCCAGCCTGCTACACTCCCCTGCGACTGTGGAACCCGAACGCCCAACGGGATATCCTATAGCTCTGACAGTATTCATACCCAGGCGAATCAACAACCGCAGGAGTCACGGACATGACCCGGTACGCCATTTTTATTTTCACAATATTCCTGGCCGGCTTGAGCGCCGGCTGCGCGGGCTCGCCCGCGGGCAAGACGGCCGTGCTTAAACTGCACACCCGCTCCATGGAGCGGGCTCCCGGCACGAAACAGCAAGACGGCAGCTACAGACCTCTCCTCAAGACCGTCCGATGGGCTCCTGAAAAAACGGCGCTGGTGATCTGCGATATGTGGGACCACCACTGGTGCAAGGGCGCAGAGGCGAGGGTGGCGGAGATGGCCCCGGAGATGAACCGGCTGGCTGAGACCGCCAGGAGCATGGGAATCCAGATCATTCACGCCCCGAGCACCTGCGTTGATTTCTACAAGGATACCCCGCAGCGCAAACGAGCCGTAGCCGCGGCCTTTTCCAGAGCGCCGGTAGAGCTTTCCAGGAAGGAGCGCTGGGGGACGGCCTGGTGCTGGCCCCAGGATGAACGCGAGCCGGCCATGCCAATCGACGACTCCGACATGGGCTGCGACTGCGAAAAGAAGTGCGAGATCGTCCCTCCCTGGACCCGCCAGATCAAGACCATCGACATCAGGGAACCCGACGCCATCACCGACAACGGGCAGGAGACCTACAACCTGCTGAGCGAAAAAGGGATCGACAACGTGATCCTGATGGGAGTACATCTCAATATGTGCGTTCTCGGCAGACCGTTCGCGATCCGTCAGATGGTCAACGTCGGAAAGAACGTTCTGCTCATTCGCGACATGACCGATACGATGTACAACTCCCAGAAGAAGCCCTTCGTGAATCATTTCCGGGGTACGGACCTGGTTGTCGAGCATGTAGAAAAATACTGGTGCCCCACGATCGAAAGCACCGATTTCATGGGCGGCTCGCCCTTCCGTTTCAGGGAGGATCCCCTGAATGGCAAGAACTAACCCAGGACGCCAGAGCCAGCGCGCCCCAGGCCGCCTCCCATTCAAATGAATCAACCGAGCATCCCGATCATCAAGGACCTCGTGCTTGTTGGCGGAGGGCACAGCAACATCTCCGTACTCAAGATGTTCGGCATGGACCCCATTCCGGGTGTCCGCTTGACCCTGTTGACCCGGGACGTACACACCCCCTATTCGGGAATGCTCCCTGGCTTCATCGCCGGACACTATGATTTCGATGAGGCCCACATCGATCTTGGCCCCCTGTGCAGGTTCGCCGGCGCGAGGCTCTACCACGACTCCGCTGTCGGCATCGACACGGAGAACCGGAAGGTGATTTGCGCGAACCGGCCCGCGGTCCCCTACGATCTTCTCTCGGTTAATATCGGCTCAACCCCCCGGTTAGCCAACATCGGAATTGCGCAAGACGAGGTGGTCCCTGTTAAGCCGATCAGCAATTTCGTAAGCCGCTGGGAAGCGCTCAAGCGCAGGGTCCTCGAAGCTGATCGGCCATTTCGTATAGGCACGGTGGGGGCGGGCGCTGGCGGCGTTGAGATTACCCTCGCCATCCAGTACGCCCTGAAACAAGTGCTTGGAGAGACCGATAAGATTGAGCTCGAGCCTGAGTTCCATCTCTTTTATTCAGAGCCCGAGATCCTTTCATCCCACAACTACAAGGTCAGGAAGCACTTTGAGCGGATCCTGAAGGACAGGGGGGTACAGCTCTATCCCGGCAATCGGGTCGAATCCGTAAGCGATGGAAGATTGCGCAGAGAGGACGGCATGGAGGTACCGCTAGATGAAATCCTCTGGGTGACCGATGCGGCCGCCCCAGCCTGGCTTGGAGAGGCCGGGCTGGATGTCGACGAAGACGGCTTCGTGAAGGTCACCGATTGCCTGAACTCGCCCTCCCATAACGACATCTTCGCCGCCGGCGATATCGCGGCCGTCATCAACCATCCGAGACCCAAGGCCGGCATCTTCGCCGTCCGCCAGGGAATGCCGTTGGCGAAAAACCTTCGGAACGCGCTCCTGTCCAGGAAGCTGAAGCCCTTCATTCCTCAGCGCATGTTCCTCAGCCTGATCAGTACGGGCGACAAGAAGGCCGTAGCCTCAAAGGGTGAATGGTGCATCCACGGCGGCCCGGTGTGGAGGGTAAAGGATCTGATCGACCGGCGCTTTATGAGCAAGTACAACTCGCTCCCCGCCATGACCACCCGAGCTGAGCTCGATGTTCCGGCTGGGCTGGCTTCGCGGGAAACGATCGAGGAGCTCTCCGCCGTGGCCATGCGCTGCGGCGGGTGCGGAGCCAAGGTGGGAGCTACGGTACTCTCCCGGGTCATCGGCAGGCTCGCTCCCGTTCAGAGAAAAGATGTACTCATCGGGCTCGACGCTCCCGATGACGCCGCGGTCACCAGGACGCCAAGGGGCAAGGTGCTCGTACAGACAATTGACGCCTTCCGGGCCATCGTCGACGACCCCTATGTCTTCGGCAAGATCGCCGCGAACCACAGCCTTGGAGACATCTTCGCGATGGGAGCCTCTCCTCAATCCGCGCTGGCCGTAGCCACGGTCCCCTACGGACCCGAGGAAAAGGTTGAGGACCTCCTGGAACAGATGCTGCAAGGCGCGCTGGAGATCTTTGCCGAGACCGGGACTGCCCTGGTGGGAGGCCACAGCAGCGAAGGCAGCGAGCTGTCCCTGGGCTTCTCCATCAACGGCCTGATCGATCCAGAAAAAATTCTTCAAAAGAGCGGCATGCGAACCGGCGATCGAATCCTGCTGACGAAAGCTCTCGGCACAGGCACTCTCTTCGCGGCAGACATGCGCCTGGCGGCAAAGGGGAGGTGGATAGCCGGAGCCCTGGCCTCCATGCTCCAGGGTAACCAGGAGGCTGCGGCCTGCCTCCATGAGCACGGGGCGACCGCCTGCACCGACGTCACCGGATTTGGACTTCTTGGTCACCTCGTTGAGATGACCAGGGCATCAGCAGTCGATGTCGAGCTCGACCTCGATAAGATTCCCCTGCTAGAGGGAGCCATCGAGACGGTCGCCAGGGGAATCTTCAGCACCCTGCAGCCGCAGAACCTGCGCCTGCGCCGAGCGATCGCCAACGCAGGGGAGGCCTCGGAAAAAACTCTCTACCCGCTGATTTTCGACCCCCAGACAGCCGGCGGGCTCCTTGCAAGCGTTCCCGCGAATAAGGCCGACCACTGCATCGAGGCGCTCCACGAGCTCGGCTACCACTGCGCCGCCGCCATCGGGGTGGTTCAGCCGCGGGGAAAACTTCCTGAGTCGATATATCTCACGCCAGGTGATTGACCGGTCGGCCGAGGCCTTTTCTTTTGACAGGATGGCTTCTGAAAGATGAGAATCAGTCACCTGTTCTTGTGTTTTCTTCACAAGCTTTTCCGTGGAAACCAGTTAAGTGAATTTCAGGCAGTTGCATACCGGCCCGATCCCCAGTACCCGTCCGGGAAAATGGCGCCCCCTCGCTCTTGTCGCGGCCGCGCTGCTGGCGCTGTTTTCCGGCGGGGAACTGCAGGGACAAAACGATGCGGCCGCCGCCATCGATGACAAGCTCCTCATCGTACCGGTAGATGGCCTCATCGACTCGAAAAAGAGCTCCAGCACCATCGCCAAGGTGAAATCCTGGCTGGAGCGCGAGCCGACCATCAACTGGGTCATCTTTGAGATCAGCAGCTCAGGAGGATCCCATGAGGCAGCCATCGAGCTGGGCGACTATATCTTCAGCGAGCTCCGTAACAAGACAACAGTAGCCTTCATCCCCGATGGGGCGGAAGCCACAGGCGTAGCGGTCATACCAGCGCTGGCCTGCCGGGAAATCGCCATGGGACCGAAATCAAGGCTGGGGGCCGGAGCGGCGGAGCCGGGCTCCGCTGAAGAGCGGGAAAAGGCGCGGCTGGCCGTCGAGCTGTACAGTGAACGAAGAAAGCGCTCCCAGCTTCTTGCCGGCCTGACGGTCATGCCAGCCAGGGAAACGGTCTATTCCCTTCGCCGTCGAGCAGCGAACCCGGCAGGCCGCTATGTCTTCTGGTACCAGGCCGACCTGAACAATTCGGACGCGGTCGAGCGGAAGAGTGAATACCACACGGCCAAAAAAATTCTCGGCAGAGACGAGCTGCTCACCCTGGACCAGGCGACGGCCTTTGAATACGACTGGGTCAGCTACCGCGGGATCGAGTCCGGCGATGACCGCTACAGGAGCCTCCTGCTCGAGATGAACGTAGCCCTGCCTGAAGAATCCGTCTTTGTCGTCGGCAGAGGAGCCATCAAGAAAAAAACTCTCAGCCGACAGTGGATGATTGATTTCCTGAACCACCCGCTGACCCGGTTCTTTCTCGTGCTCGGCATCATCCTCGGCATCACCATCGAGCTGAAGATGCTCGGAGCCATGGTTCCCGGGGTCATCGCGATACTGTGCTTTACCTTGCTCGTCAGCGGAGGTTTTTTTCCCGAGAGCGGCTCACTCGAGCCCACCACCACCTGGTTCGAGGTCGCACTCTTTCTCGTCGGGCTCGGTCTCATCGGACTCGAGCTCGGCCTGATGCCGGGAATAGCGATCTTCGCCATAGCCGGGACGTTCCTCTGCGTCGGCAGTCTCGTCATGATCATGGTGCCCAGCACAGCCATCCCCGGCGGGGAGCAGCTGAATCTCAAGGAAGCCTTCCTGTTGATCTCCTCCGGCCTTGGTGCGGCGGCGGCCCTGTTCTTCGCAATCCTGCGTTTCCTACCGGCCAGCGCCAGCTATGGAATCGTCAGCGAGTCATCCATCACGGGAGTCCCCGACGCTGATACAGCTGAGGATTCCCGCAGAGAAAAAGCTCTCCTGGTAGGCAAGGCCGGGATTTGCGAATCTCCGCTGCGCCCCGCAGGGATCATCTCGCTTGAGGATGGCCAGAGAATGGATGTGGTCGCAGATGGCGAGTTCATTGAAAAAGGCGAGCGGGTGGTTATCCGGGAATACACTTCGACACAGATTGTCGTTTCACGCGTCGAAGAGACAGGCTAGACTGGAGAAAATATGGACGCCATCATCTCTGACCCCTTCTTCTCCTGTCTCCTCCTGGCGATCGGAGCAGCTCTCATCCTCCTGGAGGTATTCATACCATCAGGGGGCATCATCGGCATAGTAGCTCTCGCCTTGCTGGGCCTCGGAATCTACAGCTTCTTCCACCAGGGAAAGATCCTGCTGGGATCGATGACCGGTATCGGGGCGGCTGTCTTTGTCATCTCCATGTTCTCCTTCATGCTCAGACGGATCAGCCTGACGGAGACCCAGCATTCGGAGGCCTTCACCTCGGTCGACAATAGCCTCGGCGAGATCATGGGAAGGTCCGGCTTGACAAAATCAGCTCTCCGGCCGGCGGGCGTGGCCCTGATCGATGGCAAGAGAGTTGACGTAGTCGCATCCAGCGGCTTTATCGAGAAAGAAAAACTTATTAAGGTAGTAGAAACCAGTGGGAACCGGGTGGTCGTAAGAGAGCTGCCCGAGACTGAAAAACAATCACAGGAGTCGGGTAATGGAAAATAATTGGTTAATGATCGCCGGTCTTTTTGGGCTTCTGGTAGGCGTCTTCTTTCTTATCTTCTTCATCAAGTTCGGCTCCCTCTGGCTGCAGGCCAGGGCCTCCGGCTGCCCCGTAGGGGTGGCTGAATTTGTCGGGATGTTCCTGCGAAAGCTCAACTCGAGGCTGATCATCGACGTCCTGGTGATGGCCCACAAGGCGGGCGTTCCTGTTTCCATCCAAAAACTCCAGGCCCACGTTCTCGCCCGCGGAAACGTAACCGCTACAGTGCGCTCCCTGATCGCGGCCGACCGTGCCGGCATCCCTCTCACCTTTGAACGCTCCGCGGCAATCGATCTCGCCGGGCGCGATGTTCTCGACGCGGTCAGGACCAGCGTCCACCCAAAGGTCATCGACTGCCCGAGCCCGGACTCAGGCAAAGCGACGGTCGATGCCGTCGCGGCCAATGGAATCCAGCTGAAGTGCAAAGCCCGGGTAACCGTCCGCACCAACATCGAGAGACTTGTCGGAGGCGCGACGGAGGAGACTGTCATCGCGCGGGTCGGCCAAGGAATCGTCTCTAGTATTGGCCAGTCCGAAAGCCATAAGACAGTCCTCGCTAATCCCCGCAAGATCTCCCAGGAGGTCCTCGATGCGGGCCTCGACGCGGGCACCGCCTACGAGATCGTCTCGATCGATATTGCCGATATCGATGTAGGGGAGAACATCGGCGCGGTGCTGATGGCCAACCAGGCCGAGGCTGAGAAACGCCGGGCGCAAGCCGAGGCGGAGGCCCAGAGAGCCCGCGCGGTCGCCCGCGGCGAGGAGATGGAAGCGCTGGGCAAGGAGAACAAGGCCAAGGTCATCCTCGCCGAGGCCCAGATCCCCCAGGCGATCGCCGGGGCCTTCAACAGCGGCAACCTTGGAATCATGGACTATTACAACCTCCGCAACATCCAGGCCGACACCGATATGAGGGAGAGCCTCTCGAAGGAAAATGATGATGGAGACGCTGACAAGGGAGCCTCCAACTGATGCCGGAGTTCGACTGGCTTCAACTTCTCATCCTCCTGATCGTCTTCGGAGGCGGGATTATTCGTTTCATCGGGAAGATCCTCACCTCGGGTAAGAAGGTCCCGGACCAAGGTGAACGTATTCCCCGGCCGAAGAGCCCCGCCCTCGAGATCCTTGATAAGCTTCGTCAAAACCATGAAGCGATCGCGACCAGGCAGGCGCAAGCCCCCATCGCCTCGAAGAGCGGGAGCAGCAACCCGGAGGATGCCTACTTCGGCGATGATGGACTCGAAGGTGTTCCCGCCCTGCAATCAAGCGAGGTCCCCGCGACCCACATAGGCAGCCCCCCAGAGGATGCCGCCCGGGCCGCGGGAGGTACGCAACCCGCAAAGAAGCGACGCTCCGGCGACAGGATTCCCGGCACCATACGCGACCCGCGCAAGGAGGTTCTCCATCCCCACAGTCTGGATACCCCGACCGGTATTTCGCTGCCCCGTTCTTCCGAGGCGCGGGTTCGGCAACAGGACCTGGAGATAGGAGAAGCGCTCACTGTACATACGAGCACCCAGTCCCGAGAACGCAGAACAAGCGGCCGGCGGCGGCTCCCGGCGGCTCTCGGCGCCGGCAAGATCACCCTGCGGCAGGCTGTCATCTGCCAGGTCATACTCGGCCCGCCCAGGGCACTCGAAGCTCGTGACGCAAAACGCTCAGGACCTTTCTCGCGAAGCTAGCAGACCGATTGTCATCAGCGATGGAGGTCAGCTGAAAATCGGGTCCAGCTTCTCGATGACCTGTTCGACCGTGATGGTCTCCATCGCAGCGGCGGCTCTAACCCGGGTCCCCCACCTCACCTCGTCGACCCTGGCCCCACATTCGGCCTGCAGAGCCTCTGCGTAATTGTTCACGGTATGTTCGAGGCTCAGGTAGGGCCCCGAGCGCAGGGGATTGCTGGCCGCGTAGAGCCCGATGACGGGGGTCCCGACCGTGGTCCCCATATGGGCTGGCCCCGTATCGGGCGCCAAGATGACGCTGGCACGCTCAATCACCGCCAGCAGCTCCTTGAGGTTAGTTTTCCCCACCAGGTTGAGCAGCCTGCTGTCGGCAGCCTTCTCGATGGCCTCGGCCAGCCTGGCCTCGGCCGCCGAGGGTCCCCCGGTAAGGACTACATCGAGACCGAGCTTCGCGGCCGCATGATCGGCGACAGCGGCGTAGCCCTCTACGCTCCAATTGCGAATCGCCTTGCTGGCGGAAGCGTTGATCGCGAGAACCTCTCTTCCGCTGTCGAATATCGAGGCCGCGAATTCCCGGGCGGCGGAAGGTATCGGCAGGTTCCATTCGAGCTCCCTCTCCGCGAGCCCCAGCGCCCGGGTAAATTCAAAGAAGCTGTCGAGCACATGCTGGCGCTCAACGGCCGCAACCCGGTGAGTGGTAAAGAACCGCTGAGCATCCCTGGCCCTCTCCCTGTCATAGCCCAAACGGACAGGGGCCTTGACGAAGAGACTCACGATACTGGCACGAAGGGCGACCTGCAGGTTCAGCAGGACATCGAAGCTCCGGCCTGCGAGCGCACGGCGCAGATCAACGAGCGCCCTGAGGCGGCGGCTCTTGTCAAAAACGATAAACTCGACGCCCTCGATATCCCCGACCAGCGAAGCCTCCAGCGTACCGATGATCCAGGTAATCCCGGCCCCGGGCCAGTGCTTCTGGATCGTGCGGACCATCGGCACCACGTGGGTGCAATCGCCAATAGCCGAAAGCCTTAGGATACAAATGGATTTGGGTGGTTGGGCCAGCGGGAGAGATGGTTTCATAGGCTCTCATTACAGGCTCTCAGGTGGAAAAAGCAATACCCGCGATGGGATAGGGGCCTTGGACAAACCGACGGACTGGTACCTGAAGTGAAAGCTATCGACGAGCTAAGGCTGCAGAGAGACTCTGAGCAGATTGTCTACGATGGGGCCATCGAGGATATCGAACCCGAGACCTGGCCCAGGCTCTTCGATCCAGAGTTCCTCCGGGAAAACGGAGTGGTGACCGCCACGGCTGAAGGAAGGGGCTCGGCTTATTTTTTCACCTGGGGTTCCAACAGGCTCGTCCTGCGTCACTATCTCAGGGGAGGCCTGCTGGGAAAGGTTATTTCGGACCGTTATCTTGGCGGCTCACTGGAGAGCAGTCGTCCCTACCTCGAATGGAAACTCCTTGGAAAACTGATCGAGCTCGGACTGCCGGCGCCCCGGCCGGCCGGAATTCGCCTCTGTAGTGGGGCCGGGTTCTACCGGGGAGACCTGCTGACCCACGAGATTAAAGACGCGAGACCCTTAGGCGCCCTTCTTCAGCAGGCTCAGCTCGAGGAGAAGAGCTGGAGGGCAGTGGGCCGCACCATCAGGAAATTCCACGATCACGGCATTCTGCACAGCGACCTCAACGCCGCCAACATCCTCATCCAGAATGAAAAGATCTTTCTCATCGACTTCGACAAAGCTGAGATGAGAGAACCAGGACGCTGGAAGAACGCCAATCTCGAACGCCTCGAGCGCTCACTGAACAAGTGGCGGCGGCAGGAGGAAACCTTCCACTTCACGACAACCGACTGGCAGGCTCTCCAGGAGGGCTACGACGCAGCCTGAAAAAACCGCTCACTTCCCGAAGCAGATCACCTTGCCATCGATGGTCGAAAGATACAGGCGGCCATTCGCCGCCGCGAGACCATCCCAGGCAGGCAACGACTTCAGCTTGACCTCGGCGAGCTTCTTTCCGCTGGCCGCGTCAACCACCCAGAGGATTCCTCCCTGCTCTCCCTGCAGCGCCTCGTTCTGCCGGAAGAGCTCCTCCGCGACCTTGGGATCCTTCTCCATGATCTTCTTGAAGGTCTCCTCCTCATCGATCAGGTCAGGCGGTCCGGCGACAAACAGCGTCTTGCCGGCCAGCGCCATGGCCCGGGCATAAAGCGGGATGTCGGTCTCCCACTTCTTCTGCACGAAGGAACCGCGCGCGGCAGGTTTCTTCGCGGCTCCTTTTCCGCCGGCAAACTGAATCCCGAGCTTGAACTTCCCGTCAACAGCCTTGGCCCCGATGACCGTTCCGTTGTTCTTGTTCCCGGAAGCGTCAACGGCATGACCATTATCAAAGGACATGGAGAGCATCAGCGCCGGGTCTGGAGTCGATCCCCTGGCGGAATGCCGTGCGGCCACCTCCTCGTCGCTGAGGGCGCGGAAGTAGACCTGCACCTCGTCAATGATGCCCCTGAAGCTGAGAGGGCTCGTGTAGTTACCCACAGCGCTCTGGTTATCCGCCCCGATCTCGGCAGGCTGGGCAGGATTGCCGGTCAGGGGCCCAAGAGCCTTGGCCTTCGCCACGGGCTTGCCATCGACATAGAGCCTGAGCTGCTTGTCATCGCCCAGGACACCGGCCAGGTGTACCCATTTCTTCCCGACCTTGGCAGGCCCGGTGACTGTCGAGAGCTCGCCACTGGAGCGTACGCTGAACTGGGGCCTACCCTTCTGGAGCAGCAGGGCGTAGCCCTGGGACGGCCCCCCGCGAGCGATCACGACACCGTTGGGACCGGCCGACTTGACCCAGGCCTCGACGGTGAGCGACTTGCCGGTCGGATTGAGACTCTTGCTGAGAGGGATCGTGATCATTCCCGACCTGCCGCCGCGGCGGGCGGCCTTGTTGAACAGGCTCGAGGACGCCTCGCTGAGAGCCTGGGGAGGCGGCTCCCTGCTGGTTGAGAAGAGCTGGTGTTCAATCGTCGTCGTCCACTTGAGGTATTGCGACTTGCGTCCGAAGCCGTAGACATCCTTGCCGTCAGAGACCAGGATCCGACCGGCCGGAGCGTACTTCCCCGCCTGGTAATAGCCGTTGTGACCCCCGGCGAAGCTTCGTCCATAGACCCAGTAGGCGCGATGGAAATAGGTCTCGTCCAGGTATCCCATGGGTGCGAAGAGGTGGGCTGTGCTGCCGCTCTGGACCGCTCCCTGCTTCGATGTGTCACCCGAATGCGGACCGATGCCGATGCGGTTTCCAGCCGAGTCGAACTGCTGCGAGCGCATATAGATGTACTGGCCATCGCTCGAGAGAATATCAGCCAGGCCGGTGGACATCTGCAGAGTCTGGAGCCTGTCCTGGATATCTTTACCGGTGTCGGGATCACGGTCATCGATAATGGATTCCTTCACCAGGCCGCCGGAGAGATCGAGCTGGATAAAGCGCAGCCCTCCATCGAGAAAATTCGAGCGCCCCGCAACACAATAGATCGAGCCATCCTTGACCAGCACGCTGCCGTGGACGGGCCAGACCGATTCGAGCTGCTCAAAGGACATGAGCCTGTCATCACGCGGAGCGCCCCTGAAACGCCAGGCCAGCTCGCCATCGACGGCCCGGAGGCAATAGATCCAGCCATCGGCGGAACCGAAAAGAACCCGGCCGTCGTGGATCGTGGGAGGAGAATCGACCCGTCCGCCAGCGGTGTAGAACCAGCTCTGCCTGCCGGTTCGTTCATCTATGGCATGCACAGTGTGGTGGTTGACCCGGGCAATGAACACCTTTCCGCCGGCGATAACGGGAGAGGTCACCTTCCCTCCAAGCTTCACCTCCCAGGCGGGCCTGAGCGCGCTCGGCACCTTCGTATCCGAGTAGCCGGTCCGGGTCGAATTGCCCCGGTAGGTCGGCCAGTCGCCGGGACGCGCCTCGCTGCCAGGGACCTGCTCCCAGGCCAGCCCTCTCTCGAGACGCCCTGCCGCGGGAACCTCCCTGGGAGGCTTCCTGCTCCCTTTGCCAGCCGCCAGGGCGTTGATGCCGTAGAGCTTGGCCTCGGGATAGCAGGCGCAATTATGCGGAGGCGCGTAGGTCAGCCCGTTGCAGGGCATGATTCCGTAGAGGCAGCCTCCCCGGACCCAATGGTTGATGTCCCAGTCCTTCTTCTTGAAATCGACAAACTCGATGCCGGTGCGCGAGGTGAGCAGAAAATTGTCGGTGGCCTTGGCGACATAGCAGCGATGGTGAAACCAATAGGTCTTTACCGTCGGAGAAAATTCGACCTTCACCTCGCCGGTAGCGAGGTCCCGTCCCGTGAAAAGGCCCGAGTCGCGGCCGGAGGTGGTCGGCGCGGACCAGACCTTGCCATCGATGACCAGCAGATCCTCGGGAGACTGGTAGCCGCCGCGGGCGTGCGGAGCCTGCCACAACAGCTTCCCCGAGGCCGTATCGAAGGCGCGCATCTCGCGATTACCGGCGGCGAAGATGACGACCCCCTTGTGAACGACCAGCTTGGGACCGAAGTTGAAGCTGCTGTTCTTGCCCCGGCCGGAGGACTCCGCCCGCCAGCGCTCCTTGCCTGTTTTCCTGTCAAGGCAGACAACCTCGCGCCCATCGTGAAAATAGACCCCGCCCTTGTCCGCGGCGAGGGTCAATGGAGCGACGCTCGTGCTCCGCTCCCACAGCTTCTTGCCCGTGCCCGCCTCGTAACCAACGACGCGACGCGGCTTCTTATTCCAGACGAACTCGGTGAGGACTCGTCTCTGGTCCCCGACATTGAACTTCGGAACATAACCGGCCAATTGGGTCAGCTCATCATTGGCTATAGCAAGAACCAACCCATCGGAGACGATGACCTCCTCGGTGGCGCCGGATTTCTCATAGACACGCAGGGTTTTCCCGGTGACTGCATCGATTTCCTCCAGCGGCGCAATCAGGCCCCGGGTCACGTAGATCCTGTCCCCTATTGCGACCAGCCTCCGGGCAAGCTGGGTCGGGCCGCTCTTGAGCGGCCAGAGGTGGTGATGCCATTTTCCGATCGAGCGTTTCCAGAGAATCACCCCATTGAAGGCGTCCCGGGCGATGAGCTTCCAGCTTGACGGCGTCTGGATCGTGATACGAGAGCCCTCGTCCATGATATAGATGATACGCCCGTTGGCCGAGACCAGCGCGCTCATGCTGGCCATTCGGTCATGGTGCCTGGACCAGCGCGGGCTCCCCACCCACTGCAGGTGCTCCGGCGGCCCCACCACCGTGTCGTGCGCAACGGCGTTTCCCCCTGGGCCATGCATGAAATGAGTCCACTCATCGATATTCTCCGGCCGCGGCTTGATGGTCTTTTTCCAGCCGCCATTCACCCTGGCATAGGCAATGCCGCGGGGTACCAGCACACGCAGAACCTCATCCATGCCAACACCAGCCAGGTCTTCGATGACAACAAGATTGACGAGGTTCTCGATGTAGGGAAGCCTCTTGCCGGCCAGGCGGTCAACCGATACGTCGCCGTAGATCCCCAGCGCATGGATATGCTCCCTGGCAAGCTTGACCTTCTCAGCGTCGGTGTCGAGACCGTGCACCTGGTAGGCCGAGGTCCTGCGCAACGCCGCGGTAAGCCGGCCATTGCCGCTGCCCAGATGAACAACGAGTCCGCCGCTGACGCCCGTCGAGTCGAGGATGGAGCGAGCCTCCCCTGACCCATCCGCCGGCAAAGAAACCGGAAGTCCCAGCAGAACAGGAGCGAGAAAAAAAATGGAAAGACGCGCCAGGATTCGGGAAAGATCAACAGGCATCAGCTACTCCAAGGAGGTTGAATGTTTCAGCTACGGGCCCGAAGCTCTCCAGGCGACAACCTGTGGAGTCCGAATTCCCTAGCTCACTAAGGTATCAGCAAAGAGGCTACAGAGGTAACCTTTCCCCGCGGGATGCACGGATGCACTCCAACCCGGCGCTCTCCTCCCGTCTTGTCGACGGCGATTGATACCTTCGTCTCCGGAGAGTAGGGTATCTGTTCGCCGGGCTTCTTCCGCACGGCGCCCGCCTCGAATCATTTCAAAGAAAGAGCTCCGCAATGAAAACGGTCACAAGGTTCATGATTCTCTCCCTGCTGGCCATTGGTCTCCTGTCAACCGCGGCCATGGGCGCGGCGCCAAAGCAGCCGAACGTCATCATCATCTTCATTGACGACATGGGCTACGGAGATGTCGGCTTCAATGGCGCCAAGGGTCCCAAGACCCCTAACCTCGATAAGATGGGCGCCGACGGAATGATCTTCTCCGACTTCTATGTCGGCTGCGCCGTCTGCTCCGGTTCACGAACCTCCCTGATGACCGGCTGCCACTACCAGCGTCTGAGCATGAACGCAGTCCTCTTCCCAAACAGCGGCAAGGGACTCCACCCTGACGAGACCACCATCGCCGAGATGCTCAAGGACTCGGGCTACCGGACCGCCTGCATCGGAAAATGGCACCTCGGGCATCTGCCTCCCTGCCTGCCCACTTACCAGGGCTTTGAATACTACTACGGCATTCCCTACTCCAACGATATGTGGATCGATCCGGCCAACAAGCTCGCCGCTGACATCGTGATCCGCAACGGCCTCACCCGCGCGGACCTTGAAAAAGGGCACAAGAAGCGCAACTGGGTGCCGCTGTTTCGAGGCGAGGAAGTCATCGAATACCCAGCGGACCAGAGCACCCTCACGAAACGCTATACCGAGGAGGCCATCCGCTTCATCAAGGGCGGCAAGGATAAGCCCTTCTTTCTCTACCTCCCGCACACCATGGTTCACCTGCCGCTGGCCGTCTCCAAGGCCTTCGCCGGGCGTACCGGTAAGCTGATCTGGGACGCCATCGAGGAGGTTGACTGGTCCGTCGGAGAGATTCTCAAGACTGTCCGAAATGAGGGAATCGCGGAGAAGACCCTGGTCATCTTCACGAGCGACAACGGCGCGGCCGTCGGCAGCTCCCTGCCCCTGAGAGCCAAGAAGGGCAGCGTCTATGATGGAGGTATCCGCGAGCCAACCGTGATGTGGTGGCCGGGCCAGGTTCCCGCCGGTAAGACCTGCCGCGAGGTCGCCGCGACAATCGACCTCCTCCCCACCCTCGCCGGGCTCTGCGGCGGCAGATTGCCGGAGCGAAAGATTGACGGGCTCGACATCTGGCCGCTGATGTCCGGGCGTGAAGGAGCGAAAAGTCCCCACGAGTTCTATGTCCTGATGCACGGCCCCGGTACCGTGCGAAGCGGCAAGTGGAAGTTCTACCCCTGGAAGGAAGGCCGTGGCCGGCAAAGGGGAAAGGCCCCGAAGAACCCCTCCAGCTATCCCGTCCAGCTCTATGATACGGTCGCCGACATCGGCGAGAAAAACAACCTCGCCTCCGGCAACCAGGAGCTCGTCAAACGGCTGCAGGCGGCCTACGACGGACACATCTCCGAGATCAAGAACAACAGGCGGCCCACAGCGATCATGCCCAGGGAAAAAGTATCCCCGACCCCCCAGCGACCGAACCCGGTAAAGAAGAAACAGAACAAGAAGAAGAGCCAGAACAAGAAAAATGCCACCAAGGAATAAGAACAGCCTGGGCCGCCCCCCCCTCTCCCGTCTCATCGGCCTCGCCCTGGGAGCCATCGTGGCGCTGAGCGCCTCGGCCTGCACGACCGCGGGGTCGATCTACCAGGTGAAACCCCTGGACGAGAAGCTCGCGAACTCCTACAAGCTCGACACATCCTTCTATTCGAAGGGCACCCTCGTCCAGGGCATCTTCATCGCCACCTCGAAGCAGGTCAGCGACTACGCCCATCGCGAGGCCGCCTACCAGTTTGACATGATGATGAAAAATCTAGGCCCCGCCATCGCGCAGCGTATCAGGGACAGGAAGGTGCTCTGTATTCTCATCGGTCACAAGGAATTCACCTCCGACCTTCCCCAATTCGGAAGCGACAAGAAGGGAGAGGAGCTCGATTTCTACAATTGGCGCAGCCGCGGCTTCCTCGCCTGGCCCAAGGGCCGCCCCACCGTCGTCTTCGCCGAGGAAGACGTCCTCGAATACGAGGGAGGAATGAAGCTCGAGAGCATCCTGATCCATGAGTTCGGTCATGTCGTTCATGGAGCCGGCTTCGACAAGAACCTTCAGGATAAGCTGACAAGAGCCTTCAAAAACGCGGCGAAGAAGGGCCTGTGGAATGATGGCCGGGCGGCCCAGCGGTTCCGGAGGGTAAAGAGCACTGAGCCTGTTTCGCTGCTGGACGCGCTGGTGAAATCGTTTCCGGACCAGCCGCCGGAGCTCATCCGGAGGTGTCTCGATGGCGGCGACATCCTCGTCAACGACAAGCCCTCTCACTCGAAGACCAAGGTCACCCGGGACGACAAGGTACTCATCATCTTCGGCGGTGTAAAAAAATGCTATGCCTCGAAAAACCGCAACGAATACTGGGCGGAGGGATTCCAGACCTGGTACGACACCAACCGAACCATGGATCATGATCACAACCACATCCACACCCGCGAACAATTCAAAGAATACGACCCGCTGTTCGCGGCGCTCTGCACGGAGGTAATGGGTGAATCCGCCTGGCGCTTCGTCTCGCCGCGTGAGCGCGCCGGCAAAGAACATCTCAGGGGTTTTGACCCGAAGAAGACCCCGAAGGTTGAACAACTCGAACATATCAAGAAGGCCGCCAACGACTATTACGACGGGTACTGGAAGAGCTTCTGGAAACGCCTGGCCCTGAAACACCTTCCCCCGGCCGGCGCCGGGTAATCAACCCGCTCCAATTCCTTGCCTCGAACCGCTCACCTCCATTAGGATGAGCGCCGCACTCCTGCGGCGCGGAAGCCGCTCTCAAAAACTGGACCGGGAACAATCCATGAAGAACCTCCTGGCGACGGCCCTACTGCCGGTCTTCGTCCTGATCTCCCTGGCGGCCGATCCTCCGGTCGCTCTCAGCGGCTGCCCTGACCGCGACGGAGATGGAGTCTGCAACGATGACGACAACTGTATCCTGACCTCGAATCCCGACCAGGCGGACGCGGATGGGGATGGGCGAGGGGACGTGTGCGATGATTGCCCGGCCGATCCCGAAAACGACATCGACCATGACGGCGTCTGCGGCGATGTCGACACCTGCCCGAATCTTTGGAACCCGGACCAGCTCCAGGCGGCAGGCCCGGACGGGAACTGCCGGCCGGCCGAGTGGGTCGGACCTTTTATTCGAGGTGATTCCCAGGGAGACTTCCATGTACAGATCGGGGATGCAGTCCTCACCCTGAACTGGCTCTTCCTGGGAACTCCGGAACCTCGGTGCGTGGCCTCAGCCGATGCCAGCGCCGATGGGAGAGTGGACATCAGCGACCCGATCTGGACACTGGCCTGGCTCTTTATGGGGGGCGCTCCTCCGCCGGAACCGAACGAATGCGAGCTCTCATCGACCACCGGAGACATCTCGCTGGGCTGCGAAGGGTGGTTTTGCGATCAATAGGCTATCCGGCTCAAGCAATGACCGACAGTCGTAACTGACAGATGAACGAATACGAATCCAAAGAAAAAAACGAGATCGGCGAAGATCTCTCCTGGTGTCCGAGATGCTCCAGTCACACCCAGACCACTGAAAGGGACAGCAAGGATGTCTGCGCGGTCTGCTACGAAGACAGTGTTTTCACACCGGCCAACACCAAGCTTGCCTACATAGGGCTTGGCATAGCCGCTGTCTTTTTCTTCCTGGCAGCATCGTCATGGGGCAAATACAGCGTCTTCATCAGTTTTATCCTGGCCGGCTTCACCTTCAGGTACTATCTCAGGTATCGAAAATGGGCCGACTGGGCCGCGGATGAGCGCAGGAAAGAAAGAAAGAAAGAAAGAACAGCCGCCCT
>Ga0310124_10000195_pt1 | contig 41459 bp, 38 predicted proteins | sample CB11b_AW_Bot5_MG_FD_203507 | JGI IMG/M metagenome (GOLD analysis project Ga0310124, IMG submission 203507) | Marine microbial communities from Western Arctic Ocean, Canada - CB11b_AW_Bot5 | ecosystem: Environmental > Aquatic > Marine > Oceanic | place: Canada: Western Arctic Ocean | collected... | reverse complement strand
TTGATAGCTGTTTGTTCGTCGACTTCTGCGACTTGTGCCAAATTCGCAACAGAAGTTTCGAGCAGTCGGTCAGCCGTGTCGAGTCCCGCTTCGCTAAGTTTTACTAACTGGGCGTCGTCGAGACCTGGCAGCGTGAGCGTCGCATCTTCCTCCCCATCTTCAAGACCGTCAAACTGGGCTTCTACCTCGGCCCGTTTTTCGTCTTCACTTTTGATATCGATACGCCAGCCTGTTAACTTGGCCGCAAGGCGGACGTTCTGTCCTTTTTTCCCAATCGCTAATGACAGCTGGCTCTCCTCAACAACAATCTCTACTACCCTTTCGGTCTCGTCAAGGATTGTTACTCGCTGAATTCTAGCCGGACTGACTGCATTGGTAATGAAGACAATCGGGTCATCGGACCACTCGACAATGTCGATTTTCTCACCTCGTAATTCGCGAATAATCGCTTGAACTCTGGTGCCTTTCATGCCGACACATGAGCCAACAGGATCGATGTCGCGCTCGTGAGACTGAACCGCAACCTTCGCCCGGTCGCCAGCTTCCCTTACCGCACCGCGGATCGACACGGTGCCGTCATAAATTTCTGGCACTTCTTGCTCGAACATCTTTACCAATAGAGCTGGGTCTGTTCTCGATAGGATAATTTGCTGCCCTTTGGTCTCTTTCGTGACGTCGACGATCACCGCACGGATACGGTCACCAGTGGTGTAATTCTCAGCTCGAGATTGATCTCGTCGTCGTAATATCGCCTCGACACGTCCCATTTCAACAACTATGTCGCCGTTTTCGAAGCGTTTGACGATGCCATTAATGACCTCGCCGACACGTTCAATGTATTCGTCGTACACATTATCCCGCTCTGCTTCTCGAACTTTTTGAAAGATAACTTGCTTCGCCGTTTGTGCTGCAATGCGACCTAAAACATCTGTGGGTTTGGGAAACTCGATTTCCATGTCGACTTCAGCTTCGTCTCCATAGAGTTCTTGTGCCTCAGCAAGTGAGATTTCTGTCAGCGGGTCTGTTACTTCTTCGACAATCTTGCGGACCGAGTACAACTCGACTTGACCAGTATCATGGTTGAATTTTGTGCGTAGGTCTTCGGTCGACTTGTAGAACTTACGTGACGCAGTGAGCACCGCATCTTCGATTGCGGTGATAACAACATCTGGTTCGATACCTTTTTCTTTTGCGAGCGTTTCGATAGTTTGTTGCAGCGGGTTGCTCATCGCCGTGCTTTCTACGCGGCCAGGTCACTGTTCGACCGCCGTCATCATAATTCGACTTCTAGGTTCGCTCGCGTCACGATCGACCAAGGGATACGTTGAACGCTGCGTCCATTATTAACAACAATATGGTGCAAGGTTTGGTTGCTACTCTCTGTAGGGGTCTCTTCGACGCCTACGATACGACCAGACAAGTACATCTGACCGTCGACTGCTTCAGCTACTACAAATTTTGCGAGTCTTCCCAAGAACCGGCGGCAATCTCCAGCGTGTCGCAGTGGTCGATCGAGGCCAGGGGACGACACTTCTAGAGTGTATACGTGCTCAAATGAAAATTCTGCATCGAGTACGGCACTGACGTCAGTGCTAACCCGTTGACAATCCTCAACCGTAACGGCTTCCGAACTGTTAGTTTCTGTCGTCATGTTCGATTGCGCTGCTTTGTCAATAAAGATTCTCAACACCCAGCCTATTGATTCGCGTCGAAGCTGAACATCGAAAATCTCCAGTCCAAAATCATGAGCTACCCGGTCAGCAATTGACCAGGCTTGAGCCAGCCGATCTTTACGGGTTGTCACGCCCAAAAAAAGGTCCCTAAACGCAAAGAAGTGGGCAAAAACGCCCACTTCAGCAGGACTTGGTCACACTTACAGGCAATAGTCTATCACGACGTAAAAAGCTGCAGCAATGGGGCGGTACGCCGTTTAACATCGAGCTACGTTAGGCTTACGGCGTTAATCGATAGAGCATCCTTGGGAATGGGATTGTTTCTCGGACATGTTCAAGGCCACAAATCCAGGAAACTACCCGCTCAAGGCCCATACCAAAGCCTGCATGAGGAACGCTGCCGTATCTCCTAAGGTCGAGATACCATTCGAATGCCTCTTGGGGGAGTTCATGAGTGCGAATACGCTCGAGAAGCACGTCGTAGTCGTCGAGTCTCGCACCACCTCCAATGATTTCTCCATATCCTTCTGGCGCGAGTACATCTACTGACAAAGACAGTTCTGGGTGGTCTGGGTCCGATTTCATATAGAAAGCTTTAATGGCGCTTGGAAATTTTTGTACAGCGACTGGACGGTCAAAGTGGTCGGCAATCACTGTTTCATCAGCTCCACCGAAGTCACTACCCCTTTTGAATTCCAGGCCATTTTCGTTCAGGATATTGGCAGCCTCATCATAGGTGATCCGAGGAAAGGGTGTTTGTACACGTTCAAGGGCAGTGGTATTGCGTTCTAGAATAGAGAGCTCATTTGAGCGCCGGTCTAAAACACGAGCAACAACAGCGACCACAAGGTTTTCAGCGAGGTCAGTGGCGTCCTCTAGTGTTGCGTGCGCCATTTCCGGTTCGACCATCCAGAACTCCGTCAAGTGTCTACGGGTTTTGGACTTCTCTGCACGAAATGTAGGACCAAATGAGTAGACCTTGCCAAGTGCCATGGCGTTCGCTTCATTGTAGAGTTGACCGCTTTGGGTTAAGAATGCCGTTCGGTCATCGAAGTATTGAACAGGGAACAGCGTTGTTGTACCTTCGCAAGCGGCGGGCGTAAAAATCGGAGTGTCAGCCAAAATAAAACCACGACTGTTAAAGAAATCACGGATGGCGCTAATGACCTCGTGGCGTATACGCAGTATCGATGCTTGGCGTTGGCTACGAATCCACAGATGTCTCCTGTCTAGTAAGTAATCGACGCCGTGTTCTTTTGGTGTGATCGGATAATCGTGAGATTCACCCACAACATTAAGCTGACAGACGTCCAGTTCATATCCGCTAGGTGCGCGAGTGTCTTCGCGGACCACACCCTCGACGATTAAAGATGTTTCTTGTCCGAGGTGGTTGGTCGCACTGAACGTTTCGCTATCAACGGTCGCTTTCGACATTACGGCTTGGATGAGACCGGTGCCATCTCGGAGCGTAAGGAAATGGATTTTCCCACTTGAGCGACGGCGATGGAGCCATCCGAAAAGCGTGACTGTTTTACCGACGTACCGATCGACTTCGCTAATAATGATTGCCATGACCGGCGTAGGGTACTACGATGGAGTCAACTCCGGAACTAGCGTAGACAACGTTTTGTAGAGGTGCTGGTAACGAGACTCTCCAGAAAGTGTTTTTCGCAGGTACTTGAGCGTTAATGGGATCGCCTCTGCATAGCGGGTTTTGCCTTTTACTGCGATTTGATAGCCAAACGTACCGAGAGCCTTAAGGTTTCTCTGTAGTGATGTTCGAATGAATCGTTCGCGGAATGCAGTGGTGTCAGAAACGTTCATTAGTTGCGAGTAGAGCCCAAGTAGTTGTTCGACTTCTTCAGTTGGTAATTCCATATACGAATCCCGCAGTAGAGACGCGAGATCGTAGGTGTCTGGCCCCATCCGAGCATCCTGCAGGTCAATGACGTACAGTCGACTTTTGTGCACCATTAGATTTCGACTATGGAAGTCTCGGTGACAGAGGACTCTGGGTTCTTCGGACATTTCTGAGGCAAGCTTTTGAAACTCGGCGTCCAGGTGTTCTTGGGTTTTACGCGGCACGCGACAATCCAGGTGATTGACGAGAAAATGCTGAACAAAAAAGTTCAGTTCGAATATTAATTTATCGAAGTCAAACGCTACGCTAAATGCAATATTTTCTGTTTTTGATGATTGCCGACTGCCCCGTTGAATTGTGCCAATGATATTTACGGCTTCTTGATAGTAACTGGTTCGTTGTTCTTTGTTACCTTTTGATACCGCCGATGCGAGTGTTGTGTCACCGAGGTCTTCGAGTACGACGATACCAAGTTCTGGGGCAACGCTATGGATTGCTGGGACATTTACAGGCAGTTTGCGAAACAATTCTGTGACTTGAAGCATCGGAAGCTGGGTTGGATCGATCGAGTTGTTGTGCACAACCAAAATACTGGTTCTAGATTTGGGTGGAATGACCCTCGCGAAACGACGGTCTGAGGCATCACCTGCAAGAAACTCAACTTTCGTGTCGGACGAAAAGTTTGCCTGTTTTATCCAGCGGGCTACGCGGTCTTCTGTTTCCGCCAATTCCTGCGAACTATTCATGCTTCACTAACTATCTGATTCGATTGGGCAGACGATTGCATTGCCGAGTCGAGTGCCTGCCCCAAGGCCCGTCACATGCTTGTCAGAGATGCACATATGTCGTGCGAGCGTTACGCCGTCAGGGATTCTGACGTCGTCAGTGATAATGCAGTCATGCAATTTACAGTTTGAACCAACTGTCACGCGATCCCAGACCACGGTTCCAGGTAATTGTGCGGAGGGATGGATTGCCGTGTTGATGCCAACGTTGAGTGACGCACGCCCTTCACTTTTTGCGATTGTGTGATTCGTATTGAGATAATCCAGTGGGGTGCCTACGTCGTGAAACGTTGCATTTGTATCAAATACGCGAATAATCCCTGTTTCTTGAGCGATTAAATCTTCGTAAATGCCACCAATCGTCGATGATGGTTCACCGGCTAACAGGTGTGAAAATACTGACGCATCGGTTAATTGCACGCCGACAAAATGTTTCATTTCAACCGTGCCTGGTCGACTAAATCCCACCACATGACCAGATTCGTTCTGTCGGATGCCACCGTATCGACTAGGAGCCGGGTGCGGGGTGACGGCCAGGGACACATGTGCTCGTGTGTCTAAGTGATGTCGATAAAGTGAACTAAGAGAAAGATTGGTCAGCGTGTCACCGTTAATGATGAAAAAACGGGACCCAAGGAGGTCAAGGGCTTGTCGGGGGCCTCCCGCTGAACCGAGCAACTGCGATTCCCACGAGTAATTGACTTGAAGACCCAGGCTTTTGCCGTGCCCGACGACTTGCGTAATTGTTTCTGGTCGGTAATGGAGATTAATTACGGTTCTGCTGACCCCTTGGTCAGCGAGCCATTTGAGTACGCGGCGGATCAAGGGGCATCCGGCTACTGGCACGGCAGGCTTTGCTCGCACCTCCGTTAATGGCTTGAGCCGTGTCCCATAGCCGGCGGCCAGCACAAGAGCCGCCGGGAGCGTATCACTCACGAGTTAAAAACCATGTTCTCAATAGGTTTATTAGTGTTTATGCAGTGTTCGACGTAGAGTTGCCGATACGACCCAATGATGTAATCATCTGTTGTTCGACCCAGGGCACTTGCTAAACTTCTAATCGTAAGTTCATTCCCTTCTAGTTCAACGAACGCGCCGACCGGCGTTTCATCGATCGCGATTACAACATCATCTCTTTTAAATTCTTCTCGGTATTTCTGATAGCGAAAACAAACGTTCCATCCTGCTTTCACTAGGATACGAAGAAACAGCTCGCCATTACCGATAGTCGTTTCAAGTTCTTCCCGGACCTTCATTACGTCAGGGAGGGGAGGCCCTTTAAATGTGACAGTAGTTGTTTCATAAATGGATTTATTTGTAATGTCAGATTTTTCGATACGAACTCGAAGTGCACAGCCCTGATGTTGTAATTCACCATTAGGCAGGTCGAGAAGGTAATCATCTTGAAGTCGTCGATCGCGGAGCGGGCTTCCCTCAAGTCCATCGACTGCTAAGCGGGCTTCGTTACAGGTTGTGTAGCGAAGTTTGATCTCGCGTTCGATATGTGTGTTCATGGGAACAACATCGATTGTATAGCGTCTAATACTAGGCTTACGGTGAATGAACAGGCAGACTGAAATTTTATAAACAGGTTGGGCGCGAGGGCAGGCGAGGTTTCCTATGTCGCTCTGATTTTGAAAGACAGGCCTGACAGCGTTGGTGTTCCTATGTCTTTACCAAAGACCATGACCTTTTGTGTACTACCTAGGCCGCCCGGTATTAAGAGTGACTTCATCGCAAGACGACGACGAAGCGAGCCGAGGTCCTCAGTTGACGTAGTGGCAGTCGCGTGCTCGGCCGCGCCTAGTCCCAGGAGGAAATAAGTCTGGTCAAGAATACCTAAAGTTGTAGCGCCCGCTGATTCTGCCGCTGTTCTAACGGCAGTAAGGTTTACATGCGTGGTGATATCTCGTGAACCTGGCTCGATGAGCCATGGTTGTGCCGCTGTTGTGTTCGTGGTTTCGACTTGGTGTCGGAAGTAGGTTGCGACAGTTCCTTGCGAGTGTGTGGCAGAGTACAGTTCCCGTGCCTCGTGTCCGTAATCAATCAGCAACAGAAAACCGCGGCGCAAAACTCGAACAGCCTTTTTGACCCAGGTGACGACCTCGGGTACCACCTCAATGCGCCAACCTGGCTTAATAACAATCTTCTGTTCTTCGATGTGTGCTTGGATATGAGAACTTGACAATGGGCCTAGCCGCTCGACAAAAGAACCATTACTGTCGGCGTCGATGTACACCTCTCTGAGTTCAGTATCAGTCATTACAAGGATATGCGGCGCAAATGCATCAAGAAGTTCGTTGGCCAGAATTACGCCTGTAATACTGTTGTCTGCGGGAAGTGATGCATCGCTTGACACAAGTTTTGATCGATGAGATGCGAGTTCTTTTGTTTGAGCTTTGCGAGCGGTTGGGCTGCGTTCTACAAGATGTAGATCGATTGCTTGATAAAATGACGACTCGCTAGAGGACACGGCATCCAATATGTCGTGCGAAAGACGTCCGTTGCCCGCGCCTGCTTCTACCAGACCAAAACGGCAACTATTGAGATGTCGCCACATTTCGGTGCATTGCGCGGCGAGCAGTGTCCCCAAGGACGATCCGAAATCAACGCTGGTAATAAAATCACCACGCCGACCGGAACGCTGGTCCACTCGAGTGTAATAACCGAATTCTGGGTGGTACAAGGCAAGGTCAGCGTAGGTGGCGAATGGCAGTGGGCCCTGTTGCCGAATTTGCTGCCGAATCACCTCCGTAAGACTCATTTACTCTTTGCGGACCTGCAGAAAGACCCGCGTTTCTTCGCGTTGGACTAGTAGAAACGCTGTTCGCCCTGATTCGATCTGATTGAGTTGCGTGGTTGCCTCAGTCGCCGAACTGACATCGGACCGATTTACACTGAGAATAACATCGCCAGGCCGGACGTCGCTTTCTTCTGCCGTGCTCCCTCGTTGCACGTTGACGACGACGGCGCCTTCGGTGTCATTTGGAACACCAAGTCGTCCAGCGGTCGCCGGCGTCAGGTCTTGAAGCACCATGCCAAAACCTTCACTAATTTCTTCGGCAGAAGCTTGAACGGGTTGGCTTTCTGTATCGAGGTCAAGTTCGCCAATAGTAATATCTAGTGTCAGACGTTCGCTATCACGTATAACCGTGATGGGGACAGTCGTACCCGGTCTTGTGGCGACAACATTGGCTTGGAGGTCGCCTGTCTCATTGATCGGCTCGCCGTCGAAATCTACGATGACATCGCCCGGTTGCATGTTTCCCTGATCTGCTGGACCACCTTCATTGACTGATGAAACCACGGCGCCACGAGGTTCGTCGAGACCAAGGTCTTCGTAGCCTTCTCTTGTTACCGCTGTGATGCTGACTCCAATAACTCCGCGGGTGATCTTTCCGGTCCTTAGCTCTTCAAGGAGGTCACGAACCGTGTTAATCGGAACAGCAAAACCCACACCGACGTTTGCCTGGCGATTGCTGACGATCGCGGTGTTCATTCCTACCACCTCACCGCGGATATTTAGAAGCGGACCTCCTGAATTTCCGGGGTTAATCGCAGCATCCGTTTGAAGCATGTCAGTCCATCGGCCGCGCGCCGACGGAAAAGGACGACCGATTGCGGAGATGACGCCTACCGTTACGGTGTGTCCAAGACTAAAAGGATTACCGATGGCCATTACCCAGTCGCCTGGTGCCATCTGACTAGAATCCCCAAACGTTGCGACAGGGAGCTCACCTGCCGGTTTCTCTATAAGTTCCAAGAGTGCACTGTCAGTTAATGAATCTCCGCCAAGGACACGGGCCTCATAGGTATCCCGAGCGTCGTCACCAAAGAAGTGAATCTCAATCTTGGTGGCATTTTCGATTACATGATTATTTGTCAGGATCAGACCGCTTGGGTCGATGACGAATCCAGTTCCCGCCGATCGGACAGTTTCTTCCCTCGGTTGTGGTTGTGGTTGTCCTTGTCCCTGCCCCGGTCCAAAGAAACGTTGAAAAAAGTCGTCGCCTCCAAAGAACTCATTAAGCTCGTTACTGGTCTGCTGGGTTTCAGTGCGAATATTGACGACCATCGCAGTTTGAGCTTGTGCGATATCACGGAACGTCGTTGCCGTGAGCGCACCGGAGATGGGAGCAGTATTCGTCGGCGTTTGAATCGATTGGGCCAAAGAGGCAGGGCTCAAATTAAATCGCGAGGTAATCACCATACCGATTGCCAGTGATACGACGGCGATCAGGACGGCAGAAAACAGTGTGGTTCTCGATGTCGACATCATTTTCTCCAACGGGGACAAACGATTGTTCCTACTAAGCTATCGTAACCTTTTTGAGACTATTAGTTCTCTATGCAAGCAGTGTAAGTTCGTTTTGCCGGGGGCCAGTGACGCTTGCCCGATCTTGACTGACGTACATATTAATCTCAGTCCTGACACCAAATGCTTCAAGATATATTCCCGGTTCAATAGTAAATCCTGAACCTGCGATCAGACGTCGTTCATCATGTGTTTCATAGTCGTCCATGTGGGCGCCGTTGCCGTGAACCTCTTCCCCGAGGTTGTGACCCGTTCGATGTATAAACCGGTCGCCAAAACCAGCATCTGTAATGACAGTTCGAGCCGCCTTGTCGACTTCCCAGCCTGCGATTGGATGCTGCGCCTCAACACGCTCAACGACGAGGTCGACGGCGGCATCACGGGCTGCGCGAGCCACACCAAAGATTTCAGACACTTTTGGATGAGGAGTCGTTCCAGTGTAGCCAACCCAGGTAATGTCCGCATACACAGAGTCGGAGCGGTCCAATTTACCCCATAGGTCAATCAGGACTACCTGTTCGGATCCAATGGCGCGGTGTGATGCACTGGTGGGGAGATAGTGGGGGTTGCCGCTATTTTCCTGTACGGCTACGACGGGAGAACAGTCGGAAACCAAGTCGAGTTCATCGAACCATTCAGCCATCTGTCGCTGAACGTTATATTCGGTTAAGGTCCCGCTGGAAAGTTGGTTCCGTATAAAGGCGAATGTTCTGTCCTTTACTTCGTAGAGGAGTGCTGAAGCCGTCCGATGACTGTCGAGGGTGTTCGCATCCCAAATTGCTTCAAACTCTTGAATTAAGTCACCCGAAGACACTGGGAAAATTCCAAGACGACGGAGATGGTCAATAGTGCCAGCGTCAACGCGCGATACGTATGGGATGGCGCAATCGGGCGAGTACTCTATTGCCACCCGGTGCATGTCTCGAACTAGTGACTTTAGTCCTGTGTTCAGCGTGTCGTATCGCGCATAGATCAATCGTTCTCCAGGTAGATGGGAGAGGCTATGGCGTTCAATGTCATGCACAAGCATGCGGGGCTCGCCACAAGCAGGAATCAGGTAATACCACCTTCGAGTTGTGAGCTTTTCGGTGTCGTTTAGGCCCGCGATGCGTCTCGCGATGGGGTTTGATCCATGGAAATCGTAGAGCAGCCAGCCGTCAAGTTTCCTGTCTCGGAGGGCTTCTTGAATGCTGGCGATATCCACTGGTTGCCTGCGACTCTCGTTTTCAGTTCCGTGCAATCTGAATGTTCACAATAAGTACGAACGGCTGGCCACGATTAGTGACCAGCCGTTATTGAGTGTGAACAGCTAAAAGCGTTTTGAGACGAAGGAGATTGCGAGTTATTCGCCGCCGGCCGAATCCTCTTCGCCTTCTTCTTCAGGCTCAGGGGGGGCTTCAATCTCGTCCATGAGCGTCGCTAAGATATCGCCGTTCTGGTGACTGAATTCGTAGTTACTGCGGTCCATCGCAGGTACGCGAGGCACTCGCAGCTCGATATCTCGTACCTCACCAACCATGAGAGGCTCCTGGAAACGGATTTGGTCTCCAGTAACAGTGTTACCATCCGCGTCAAACCAAAATTCATCAATTTGAAACCCTGCGATGGCGTTCTCCGCAACATTCTTGATACGCATTGACGTGACAATGAAATTACTCTCTCGGTCTGCTATTGGCTGTGTGTACGTAATCTCGGCGGTGCCCCGCTGGGTTGTAACCAACTCAACGTTGGCACTGCTTAGCCGCGCAACCAGTCTTTCAGCAGCAGCTCGGGCTACTGGATCAACTTCAACGACGACTTCTGTTTCGATAGGGACTTCTGGCTCACCGCCACCACACGCGGCGGTTCCTACTGCCAAGCCCATGAAACCGAACAAAATTAGACGGTTCATCCGTTCCATTCTCTAATCCTCCCGAAGGCCTTCTCTCAGGGGCGAAGCGGAATTATAGGCCTGTATGACGAAAACACCAAATATTCATTCATATAAATTTAAAATCACCCCGTTGCAGGTTTGTTAAATCTCTCCATTCCATTCGTCTGGTTCTTGGTTTTTTGACTGAAAAACCTCCATATGCCATTTCCCACCGCCCCAGGGCTCGATTACCTCCGCTGCTGTGACATCGACTAGCAATTCTGAAAACGAGCGCCCGACGGGGTCACCTTGAAGGTGGTACGCTGGTTTGTCCCATTCAAACGTTGGGTAAAGAATAAGACTGAGGAAAAGGTCGTAACCGTCATCAACGACGATGAGCTGTCCACATGGGCGCTTTTGCGTGGAGTGGTAAACAAAGTATTTTTCAGCGCTTTGCGCTCTGATGTATCGTTTTAGGGCAAACTCGCGCGCCACAACCTCCTCGACAGCGATTTTCTTTTTCCAGCAATCACGACAGTATTGTTCTCGCCCCCTGGGTTCCGAGGTCTCTTTTGCACCGCAGAGAGTGCAGCGTATTGGGGCAGCTGAGGGTGATTTCATTCACTCAGATTCTAGACTGTTAAGATGCTTGTATGCGAGGCAGACCAAGTCATAAAGGTATCCGGCATTTAGCTCTCCATGTGCAGTCACTTGCGGAGATGAAGCATTTCTATACTGAAGTTCTGGGATTTGTGGTGGAGTGGGAGCCGGATTCAGACAATATTTACCTTACGTCTGGCACTGACAATTTGGCACTGCACCGGTCAACTAGTGTTACAACCAAAGAGCTCTCGTCTAGTACGACACTCGATCATTTCGGTCTTCTAGTGTCTAGTCCTGCTTCTGTCGACGCTTGGGCGAAGTATCTTCACGGCCAGAATGTGTCGCTTAATAAAGCGCCAAGGACGCATCGGGATGGGGCGCGGTCTTGCTATTTCTCAGATCCTGATGGGAACCAAATTCAAATTATTTACCATCCGCCAATCAGTGAAAGACCCTAGCCTTCGGATGGTCTTGAGGTAACCATTGTCGTAGCCTGCATGTATGTTTGTTGTGACGGTCTTACTGCTGCAAAAATCGAGCTCTAAATTATCGCTCGCCCCACTTTAATTTCTCTCGAAGTACCGAGAAGTAGTTTCGAGAGGGCGACCGAATGACCCGTAGTGGGTTATTCGCACGTTCGATGACGACGATGTCACCGTTTTGTAGTTCGACGCTTAATTGACCGTCAAAACTAGCCGCGATCTCACGGTGGTCATCAGTGAGGTCAGGTGTTACAACCACAGGCGCATCATCACAAAGGACAATTGGTCGATTGGTAAGTGTATGAGGTGCAATCGGAGTAATTACAACAGCATCAACGGTTGGATGAACGATCGGACCACCGGCGGCTAGGTTGTATGCGGTAGAGCCGGTCGGTGTTGCAAGGATCACGCCATCGCCGCGGCTACTCGTGACGAAATGACCTCGAACAGAGATTGAGAGGTCGACAATCGGAGAGCCTGAAGATTTTCCAATGACCACATCGTTCAGTACAAAACGATCTGCGACGACCTCAGAACCTCGATTCACTCTTGCGCGGAACATGCGTCGTTCATCAAGAGTAGCCGTGCCATTTAGTACCGAGGCCAGAACATCCAACATTTCTGGTCGTCTAATCTCGGTTAGAAACCCGAGACTTCCACAGTTGACCGCCAGGATTGGCGTATCGCAGTCGTGACACGCTACCGGATGTGCGACGCTAAGCAAGGTGCCGTCGCCGCCAAGTACCAGCAGTAAGTCGACATGGTTTGGCAGTTCGTCGCGGGAGTACGGTTGTTCTGGTGTCAACCCAATTCGTAACGCAGTATCCGACTCAATAAATGTTCGGATGTTCTGTTTGTTTGCCCAGATTACCGCGTCGCGAACAGCATCGTCGGCATTTGGTGATTCGGCTCGTCCGACGATGCCGATGGAGTTTACTTTTTTTAGAAGCCTGCTATCTGGATCAGGCATCAGATTTCGTCCTGTTCCTATCTCGTAGGTGCAGGAAGAACTCTCGGTTCCCTTCCGCGCCAAGGATTGGGGATGCTGTTGTCGACATGTGCCTCAATCCTAGCGTATTGGCCGCAGCAATTACCTCTTCGACCACACGCGCATGGATAATAGGGTCTCTGACAATACCTCCTTTTCCGACTTCACTACGACCAGCTTCAAACTGGGGTTTCACGAGTGCTGCAATATCGCTGTTTATGGCGAGAAGTGGGGCTAGCACAGGAAGTATTAGTTTTAGGGAAATAAACGATACGTCGATGGTAACGCATGAGAATGCACGTAGGCTAACAGGGAAGTCGGCAGCTGTTAGATAGCGTGCGTTGATGCCTTCCATTACAGTTACCCGACTGTCATTCCGGAGTCGCCAATCGAGCTGGCCACGCCCAACGTCTAGCGCTACCACGTGACGGGCATTCCGGTGAAGCATTACATCGGTGAAGCCGCCTGTAGAGGCACCGATATCGAGTGCTGTCCGGCCGCGTACATCAATGTTAAATTGGTCGAACGCATGAGTTAACTTAAGGCCACCTCTACCAACGAAGGGGTGGTCACGTTCGGACAGCTGGACATCGGCGTCGATACTTACCTGAAGCCCAGTTTTTGACGCCATCGAATTATTTACTCGTACGCGACCCGCTAAGATAAGGGCTTGGGCACGGGACCGTGTTTCTGCAAGGCCGCGGTCCACGACCAGTATGTCAAGTCGGATTCGTCTAGTTGTTCCCATTAGCGTCGAACGGTTCAGCTTTCGAAGCCTGCGCTATTTCGAGCGATTTAGTACCCAGTTTGCAATGTCGCTTAAACGGCCTCCTAGCGATGCGCTATCGAGGGCTTGTTGAGCAGCGGTTACCGCGGCAGTTGCTCGTTGTCGTGATTCCTGCACGCCGTACATGCTTGGGTAAGTCACCTTTCCGGCAGCCGCGTCTTTGCCGACGGTTTTTCCGAGTGCATCTGAAGCACCTTCGACATCAAGTATGTCGTCAACAATTTGAAATGCTAAGCCGAGGTGAGTTGCATAGGTTTCGATAGCCTTAATGGTCGTGTCGTTAGCACTAGCCATTATCGCGCCGGCGACTGCAGCGGCTTTGATAAGAGCGCCGGTCTTCTTCGCATGCATGGCACGGAGCATTTCAGCGTTGTTTTTATCGAGAGGGTGACCTGTCAATTGAAGGTCGAGTACTTGCCCGCCAACCATTCCGGCAGCGCCCGATTCGACAGCTATTCTATGGAGAGCTCTCAGGGCACGGCTTTGGTCGTTGATTGTTGCGCCTTTTGCAGGTTGGGCCAAGAGGTTGAAGGCTTCTGTTAATAGGGCATCTCCAGCGAGAATCGCCATGCCCTCACCATAGATGACGTGAGCTGTTGGACGCCCTCGTCGGAGGGTGTCGTCATCCATTGCGGGCAGGTCGTCGTGGATTAATGAATATGTATGAATCATTTCAACGGCGCACGCGACGCGCAGAGCACTGCCGAGAATGGTTTCCGTTTGAGACACTGCTTGGGAGGCAGCGAGCGTTAAAATGGGGCGGAAGCGTTTGCCGCCCGCGAAAACACTGTAACTCATGATTTCTGAAATCAAATTTGGACATTGCGGTGGTGTTGGTAGCAGACGTTCCAGTTCGCTGTCGACAGCGCGGCGTGCCTTTTTAAAGTAGTCGTTTAGCAAGATTTGTGTGGCATGCGGAAGCGACGCCTGTTCGTTGCTGTGTGACACGTCAGACTCGTTACTTTGTTGTTGTCTTATCGTTCGTAGATAGATCAGCGATAGTTTCTGGGGCCGGACGAGTTTCTCCTCGTTCGGTCAAGATTTCCACGCGACGTTCTGCTTCTTCGAGACGGGTATGGCAGTAACGAGACAATTCGATGCCTCGTTCAAAGTTTTCTAATGATTGTTCAAGTGTTACTTGGCCGTCTTCAAGGGTTTTTACAATGGTTTCAAGTTCGGCCAGTGCTGATTCAAAATCCTTGATCTTTGTGTTCATTTCGTTACTCCGACTTGGCCTCAGTGACGTCGCAGCGAAGCTCGCCATCATGTAGCTTGACGCGTACCGTATCACCAACTTCAACCTCGGTAGATTTCCGAACGACCCTTGTACGAGCGTCGTTCCAGCACACAGAGAATCCCCGTGCGAGTACACCGAGCGGACTCAGTGATTCTAACCGTGCAACTACGCGTTCGATTTGCCTTCTATGCTCGATTCCTACCGTTGAGATGACACGTGAGAGACTTTGGTTTATAGCGTCGAGTCGGACTCGAATTCGTGGAAGTTGCTGGCCTAGGTCACGGGCTTCGAGCCGAAGTGCACGTATATGTAGTTGTTGTCGCAGAGACGAGACTGCATTACGTGTTTGCATGGTTAATCGGTATGACGTTTCATCCACGCGGCGGGCAGTAAGGGCTAATCGCGTTCTGAATGCTGTAAGTCCTGGTCGGTTCTGGACATTATGGACTGTTGTTTGAAGTCGTTCGAAGCGTCTGTGCGTCGCTGCTTGTAGCCGGTCATTCAGGAGAGTGATGTGTTCTGTAAATTCAGTGTATTTTGCCACGACGATTTCAGCTGCAGCTGAGGGAGTTGGTGCGCGGAGATCCGCAACAAAGTCGCTGATTGTGTAGTCTGTTTCGTGACCGATGGCAGAAATAACTGGTATTGGTATTTCGGCTATTGTGCGTGCCAACGCTTCATCGTTGAAGGCCCATAAATCCTCGGCTGAACCGCCACCCCGAGTCAGAATCACGACATCGATGGAAGGAACAGACACGATAGCTTTCAGTGCTTTGGTGATTTGCTGTGACGCGCCCTCTCCTTGCACACGTGTTGGGCTGATTACGACGTGCGATGAGTGAAATCGTCTCGCAAGTACTGTCATGACGTCACGAAGAGCTGCGCCCTCAATCGATGTCACGATGCCGATTTTCCTTGGAAGTATTGGAAGATTTTTCTTGCGCATTTTGTCACAGAGACCGTCTTCTTCAAGGCGTCGTCGTAGCTGATCGAAGGCGAGCTGACGGGTTCCAACCCCGTGCGGTTCCATGTGTTCTGCAACCACTTGGTACTCGCCTTTGGCTTCGTAGACGCTAAGCCTTCCACGCACGACGACGTGAGCTCCATCTTCTGGACTAAAGGGAAGGCTTTTTACCGATCCGCGGAACATTACGCCTCGGACTTGAGCGTCACCGTCTTTGAGGGTGAAGTAGAAATGGCCGGTTGGCTTCCAATGCCGACTGTTCGACAGTTCTCCTTCGACCCAAATGAAGGGATAGTTTGACTCGAGTTGATTTCGAATCTGTACAGTTAGTTCGGTTACTGTAAAAACCTCTCGCCGGGGTGGTTGCGGTTCGGGCGTGATCGGTTCGCCAAGCGGTAAGAGATTGTTGGTCACGGTTGTGTAGTAAGTGAGTCGATGTCGTCAGTTGAGAGATTCACCCGTTCAATCTTTGTTGAGCGGCCGTTCTTACTGTTGGCAGTGATGAGGACTGCGTTAAGGCGGGCTGGGCCTCTTGCTGGTTCAAATCGGGCTGGAAGCCCGTCAAGGAATCGTTTAAGCACTGGACGGACATCAACGCCAATGATTGAGTCGTAAGGTCCGGTCATTCCTACATCGGTAATGTAGGCGGTTCCGTTCGGAAGGATACGTTCGTCGGCTGTTTGCACGTGAGTATGTGTACCGACAACCGCAGTCACGGTTCCATCGAGGTGCCAGCCCATGGCTTGTTTTTCTGAGGTGGCTTCTGCATGCATGTCGACGAGAATGACATCCGGATTGTTTTCCAGCTGGATCTGGGCTATTTCATTGCGTGCAACGGTGAAGGGATTGTCGAGTGGGTTCATGAACACTCGTCCCATCACATTTACGATTCCAACCCGAACACCGGAGTTGGTTTGGGCAATGAACCGTCCTCGTCCTGGAACTTCGGGAGGGTAGTTGGCTGGACGAAGGAGGCGCGGTTCTTCCTTGATGTAGGTCAGGGCTTCTTTTTTATCCCAAACATGATTTCCAGTCGTCATGACCTGGATTCCGCAACCAAGTAGTTTTTCAGCGATATCTCTTGTGATCCCATTTCCACCGGCCGCGTTTTCAACATTTGCGACTACGAGGTCAACCGCATGCAGCTTAATGAGTGCTGGCAGGGCTTCTCGGATAATTTCTCGCCCGGACTTGCCAAAGATATCCCCAATAAATAGTAATTTCACTAAATCAGACATTTAGGGGAATCATGCCACAGATGAGCTAATAAGGCAGTTAGGCGTGCATTGAGTTTAAATATATTAGTGTTATATACTAATATAATCATAGTTTATCTAAATAATATATTTAATATAGATAGCTTGAGTTGTATTACGAACGGTCTTTAAAACTACTATTGGAGGGATTTATGTCAGCCGATTGTGTTCACCGTGGCCGCTCTGACCTAGATGCCAGGTCAATAGTGCCTATTTCGGACGAAATGGGGGGTGTTTCTTTGTATATTTCGGGACAGCCGGCTTATTACATTCTGAACGGTGAGTGGTTTGAAGCGGTATCTGTTACGCGAGAGAAGAAATCTGTCTGTGACACAGACCGTTCGGTTCGCGTATTCTAGTGAAACATGAGTGAAGAGAACGTGACCAAAGTAGTCACTACAGAGACAGATGCTAATTCGACCGATGTGGAAACCGAAACCACTCCGGACGTTGACCGTGAACCACCTGCTCCGATCGATAGTCGGTTCTTGTATGTCGATGTGGCATCACAGCGTGCAAAGCAGCTTAGGCGAGGAGCTTCGCCGCGCCTTGAGGAGTTGGCCCCCAACCCTGAAACGGGTGTTCGCCCGTCACCGAATAGTAAGCTTGAGCGCATTGCGATGCGCGAAGTTGACACTCAGAAAATTTACTACGAGGTGCCCGATCCAAAGTCCAGTACCGAGAAAACATAGTAATGCTTGATGCTTCGGTCGTAACGGCTGGCGTGATACAGACCCTAATGGCGCTGCTTGTTTCGACAGGATTTTTGTTGACTCTGTTTGTTGGATTTTGTGTCGTCGCTGGGTTTTCAAAGTTTCGTAAGACCAATCGGTCTTCGCTTGTCCATCGGAATCTCGTAGATCGGATGAACGATCAAGATGGAAGCGTTAAATATTTGCCGCCAGATGCACCACGTGGTGGAGCGGACCAACTTCGAACTCCGGAACTTCTTGAGCAGTCCGGTAATAGCAAGTAATAACTGTTTCGCGGCGCACACGAACCTTTCGTATTTGCGTTTTAAATATGAGCGATAGTGTTTTCTAACTGGCTGCGGCTAGCCAGTGCTCGGGCCGGCGCATCGTGGTCTTGAAAACTGTTGATCGTGTATTTGGGTCCGGTGTTCGATAGGGTGTCGTTAGTCTTTAGACTGTCAATGTTGGCCGGGTATCATGCCATGGCGTCGCCTGTTCGTAAACATGTGCGAGTCTCAATAAGAAGTCTTCATTGAAAGCCCGTCCGATTAATTGCAACCCAATTGGGAGCTGCTCTGTTGTCAATCCCGCAGGGACACTGAGTGCCGGAAGGCCAGTTAGATTGGCACTGACAGTAAAGATGTCACCTAGATACATCGTCAAGGGGTCTTCTTCATGTTCACCAAGTTTGAATGCAGCCGTCGGTGTGGTTGGCATTACCACGACATCAACGGCCGTGGCGTTAGCGCCGGCGAATACGTCGTCGTAGTCGAGACGTATCAGAGAACGTACCTGCTGCGCTTTGCCATAGTAGGCGTCGTAATAGCCGGCACTCAAGGCGTAGGTGCCGAGCATAATTCGACGTTTTACTTCAGTTCCAAAGCCGCTGTTTCGAGTGCGGTCGTACATGGCGGCAAGATCTTTTTCAGTATCAGCTGATTCATCAAGGGATGCTCTGAGGCCATAGCGGACACCGTCATATCTAGCGAGGTTTGAACTGGCCTCCGCAGGTGCGACAAGGTAATAGGTAGGAACAGCGTAAGCGGCGTGCGGCAACGTAATGTCGACGAGTTCGGCACCGGCCGCCGTGAAGATATCAAGCGCAGAATCATATGCACGGAGAATATCTTTATCGATGCTAGCGTCAGCGTGCTCAAACATTGCACGAGGTACACCAATTCGTGTTCCCTGGATGTCGCGTTTTAAGGCTGCGCTGTAGTCAGGTACAGGCTGGGCGACAGATGTCGCGTCGGCCGGATCAACTCCAGCTAGTACTTGAAGTATGAGTGCCGTGTCTTCGACAGAATTGGTTAATGGTCCGATCTGGTCAAATGATGACGCGAATGCTAAGAGACCATAACGAGAGACACGCCCATAAGTTGGTTTTAATCCAACCACACCACAAAAGGCCGCAGGCTGCCGAATGGAGCCGCCCGTGTCGGTGCCGATCGATACAGGCGCAAACTGAGCAGCGACTGCAGCGGCTGCACCACCGCTAGAGCCGCCAGGCGACCGCTCAGTGTCCCATGGGTTTTTCGTTGGGCCGTAGGCCGAGTGTTCCGTTGATGAGCCCATTGCGAACTCGTCGCAATTAGTCTTACCAATAATGATGGCTCCAGCCTGTTTGAGTCGAGTGACGACAGTGGCATCATACGGGGGGCGGAAGTCTTTCAGAATGCGTGACGCGGCAGTTGTGATTTGGCCACGTGAACAAATAACGTCTTTTATTGTGATGGGTATACCAAGAAGCGGACGATCCGATCTGTCAGACTGCGCGAGTCGATCAATTGCTGTTGCTTGTTCGAGTGCCTCATCGCGAAACACAGCAGTCATGGCATTGTAAATAGGGTCGTAGGTGGCGATCCGATCAAGACTAGCTTGGCAGACCTCAACCGCAGAGATATCGCCAGAACGAACCCCGTCTCTGATTTCGATGATGTTCCAGTCAAGGACTGGTTTTGAGGTCGGCATGCTTTGTTCTATCCAATTACCCGCGGTACGCGGAAGTAGCCACCGTGTTCTTGGCCGGGTACCTTTCTGCTATCGGGTGCGTTTTCGAGCGTGTCCTCTCGCGAAAGCGACGGGCGGATTTGGTCCATCCGTCGCCGATCGGCAGGTTCACTTTCGCTGCAGTTCATCTCTACCGTCGTCGTGTCGACTTCCTGTAGCCGTTCGGCGTACCGTAGGATGTCGCCTAATTGACGGGTGAACAACGCAGCCTCTTCATCGCTGAGTTGAAGGTGTGCTAGTTCGGCGATGCGGTTTACATCACGTCGCGTTAACTGATTGGCCATGTTCAGCACCCTACCATATGGACGTGAGAGCATAGAAACGTGGCAGATTCACTCTTCGGTCGATCGCGTGACGTCGTCGAGGCTGCTCTCCCTGATAGAGAGCCAGTAATTTGTCCACTTTGTCAGCGTGAGCCGCAGTTGTTCGCGGTTGATTTTCAGGGATTTTTCCTGGCGAGATGCCCGGTGTGTAGGCTTGAGTTTCAGCACCCCCGACCTCTTTTCGATCAACTCGGAGACGCTGTCTATAACGAGTCATACCATCCTGAGGATCACCGTAATGTTGATGGAACTCGCGTCCGTATATTCATGCGGCAGCTATCCCAGCTTGAGGGATATATGTCAGCGAGTCAGGCTACGGTGCTCGATGTCGGTTGTGGTGCCGGAGCGTTTCTTGACTTCGCGGCGGAGCGAGGTTGGGAGGTTGCGGGTACCGATGTGGCGGTGACGAACGCGGTCCGGCAGAGTGGTGTCAAGGTCTGGGAAGGGACGTTATCAGGTATTACGTTTACCGCAGAGCGGTTTGCCGCGATTCGGTTTAATCATGTGTTAGAACACACGCAAAACCCACTCGCTGAACTACAGCGTGCACGAACCTTGATTACTGATGACGGTGTGCTTCTTGTGGGTGTCCCGAATATTGCAGGCTTGAGCATACGGCTCAAAAGTTTGCAAAGTCGTATGGGGCTAAAAGATCAATGCTGGAAACACTACGGTGCGTTACATCACCTCTGGTTTTTTACGCCGGCGACGTTGAGTGCCCTTGTTCGAGAAGCCGGTTTTGAGGTGATTGCATGGGAAACCCCCGTGACCGATAGAAGCGATCGGTCTGGCTGGATAAGCGCCGTAGCTCGTGCGCCACTTGAAGTGTTAGGTCTCGGAGGTATTCTCGACTTGTACGCTCGACCACGCTAATAAGAGTGGATTCAACCAGATTAGTGACTTGAGTGGTAGTCCAGTTCCCCGGCTTCGATGCGAAGGGGTAGACGATTTTCTAGCGGTGGCAGCGGACACGTCGTATGCGGGTTAAATGCGCACGGTGGGTTGTATGCCTGATTAAAATCAACGATTGTTGACCCTGCCTCAGGAGCGGGTGCATATAAGAATCTCGCAGCAGGATAGGTTTCTTTTCCGCTGGTGAGGTCGCGAAAAATGAACCAAAGCCGACTACCTGAATCAATAGTTGTCATGGTGAGTTCTTGCCCATGCACTGTGAGCTTTACGGAGCCGCTACTGCGGAACGTTTCCACGTCGCCCAATATGTTGGGTAGTTCGAGAAAGCGAGGTTCCTCATGCGGAATAAATATGCCTCGCATGCGGTAGGACTCGTCTGGTGGGAACCAACGAAGGCCAGTAAAATCACGCCGGATCTCACTGTCACGGTCTCGCATTCTAATAGCGAGACGATCCCCGCTGTAATGTCCAAACAGCGTCAGAGGACCGATAGTCACGGCCGGGGGCTCAGTGCCTTCAAATGGCCATAGTGTTGCAGAACTGACATCTTGCCCATCGACGGAGAGCGCCTGACCTTCTATAGCCTGAACCGAGATAGAGCCATCTAGTAGCGTAAACAGGCCAGCCATTTCTGGCCCACTACTCAGGACGATGTCGTTCAATGGAGACGTTCCAAACGAGCTGGTTCCTTCAGTCAAAAAGAACAACCCTGCAACGGTAAGCCAGCCATCTTCAGCGGTTAGACTCGCTTCTCGGTCAGCGCGCCACGTGTTGATTTCTGTGTCGTACTCCTGTGCGCCGACGGGTATTGTCACGGTAACGAGCACAGTGAACCAAGTGGAAATTCGAAGCCGACGGATGGTTAGGCCTGACATGTGCATTGATTCTAGCAGTCCGACAGCATCTTAAACCGAAGACCTGTCAGCTTTCGTCGCGGAAGCGTTTTAGCAATGAGAGATTGCCGAGGTCCAAGGGGTCAGCAGTGATATCGGACGGACGTCCACCACCTTTTTTTGGAGTTTCAAGCACCATGGGTAAATGACGGAATCTAGCGTCCTGGACGAGACGTTTGAATGGTTCCGCACCGAGGTGCCCTTGGCCGATTCCGTCATGCCGGTCCACACGGCTACCGAGAGGTTTCTTTGAGTCGTTCAGATGAAATACGGTTAGTCGGTTTAAACCAAGTATTTTGTCGAACTCATTAAAGACCTGTTCGTAACCGGTTTCGGAAATGATGTCGTACCCAGCCGCCACGAGGTGGCAGGTGTCAAGACAGAATGCAACCTGCGACGGGTCGTCTAGATGATCGATCATGGCCCGTAGCTGTTCAAATCGATGTCCCAGCATCGTGCCTTGGCCCGCGGTGTGTTCTAAAAGTAGGGGCGTTGGTCCCGATTGCCGGAATTGTGCTGTGGCGATGCCTTCGGCGATGCGCTTTATTCCATCAGTCTCCGTGCTCGTAGTGTAGGCACCTGGGTGGAGAACAACACCTGCAAGACCGAGTTGATCGCCACGGGCGAGCTCGTCTTCTAATGCGGCAATTGATTTTTCTCTGAGTGTTTCATCCGGAGCAGCAAGATTGATGAGATAGCTGGCATGCGATACAGCCGGAAGGTTGAGGCGGGTAATACGCGCTCTAAACTCTGCGATGTCTTTATCGTCGAGTGGACGACCACGCCATTGGTTCGAATTTTTTGTAAAGATTTGTAACGATTCGCAGCCTGTCGCTTCTGCCCGATCGATAGCGCGCGTGATACCTCCGGCGATGGATAAGTGAGCGCCGAGTCGTGGTCCGATCATGACAAGATATTTGAGCGAATATTGTAAGTGGCTTGCGTCATGGGCCAGTGGTGAAAGACCATTGATGTTTCATATATCGTAGCTATTCTTAAACTTATGAGTACAAATTCTTTTAATACCAAGCAATCTTTATCAATCGATGTCGGTGGCGACGTCGAAATATTTAGTCTAAAGAAGCTAGAGGAATCAGGTTATCCGGACGTGGGACGCTTACCGTATTCCCTGAAAATCCTGCTTGAAAACATGCTGCGTCGAGAAGATGGGAATTCGGTCAAGGCCGATGACATCGAGACATTAGCTCGTTGGAAACCCGGTGTTTCCAAAGAGATTTCTTTTATGCCGGCGAGAGTGCTTCTGCAGGACTTTACCGGTGTGCCGGTAGTCGTTGATCTCGCGGCGATGCGCGATGGGGTTGTGCGGCTTGGTGGAGATGCAAATCTTGTGAATCCATTACAGCCGGCCGAACTGGTTATTGACCACTCGGTACAAGTTGATCATTTCGGCGTCTCGAATGCGTTCGAGTTGAATGCACAACTTGAGTTCTCGCGTAACCGAGAGCGTTATTCGTTCCTTAAATGGGGACAAGAAGCATTTAATAATTTTCGAGTGGTACCTCCCGATACCGGCATTGTTCACCAAATTAACGTCGAATACTTGGCGCGTGTTGTTTGCCGAGACACTACTGACGGTTCAACAGTGGCTTATCCCGATACTTTGGTCGGTACGGATTCGCATACGACGATGGTGAATGGGCTCGGAGTGATCGGATGGGGTGTAGGTGGCATTGAAGCGGAAGCCGCGATGCTCGGCCAACCGATATCGATGCTCATTCCGGAAGTAATAGGATTCCAGCTTTCCGGAAGGCTTCCAGAGGGAACTACAGCGACGGACCTTGTATTGACGATTACGGAACGTCTTCGCCAATACGGCGTTGTTGCAAAGTTTGTCGAGTTTTTCGGTGATGGACTGTCGTCATTGACGCTGCCGGATCGGGCGACCCTTGGCAACATGTCTCCGGAATACGGTTCGACCGTAGCGGTTTGTCCAATTGATCAGATGACGCTTGATTATCTTTGTTTAACGGGACGTGACGATTCGCAAACGCACTTGGTGGAGGCGTACGCTAAAGCGCAGGGACTTTTTGGGGCTGGCGGAGATGAATCGCTTTATAGCGACATCATTCAACTTGATCTGTCTACGGTCGTGCCGAGCATCGCGGGTCCAAAGCGTCCACAGGATCGTGTATCCCTTCACCAGGCTAAGGAAGGGTTTAAGAAGGTGTTGGCCGATTTGTCTGCGGGCCATAGCGCGCCAGTTTCGAAGGGTGAGGCTGCATCTGACACTGGGGCGGAACTGGAAGATGGTGCAGTTGTTATTGCGGCTATTACAAGTTGTACGAATACGTCGAATCCAAGTGTGATGATCGCTGCTGGGCTTGTGGCTCAGAAGGCTGTGGCCTGTGGATTGAAACCCAAGCCTTGGGTCAAAACTAGCTTGGCTCCAGGGTCAATGGTGGTGACTGAATATCTAACTGCTGCCGGGTTACTTGAACCGCTTGCTTCGCTCGGTTTCGGACTTGTTGGTTATGGCTGCACGACGTGTATTGGTAACAGTGGCCCGTTGCCAGAGGACGTCGCAGCAGAAATTCAACGGCGTGACTTGGTTGTTACATCTGTGTTGAGTGGTAATAGGAATTTTGAAGGACGCATCCAGTCGCTTGTACGTGCCAATTATCTTGCTTCACCCCCGCTCGTGGTCGCGTATGCGCTGGCCGGTCGCATGACGACGGATTTAACGACAGAGCCACTTGGCAAAGATACGGCAGGTCATGACGTGTTCTTGAAGGATCTATGGCCGTCTTCGCAAGAGGTGCAGGAGGCGATGAGTGCTGCAGTTCGAACAGACCAATTCATTGAAAAATACAGCACTGTTTTCGACGGCGACGAACGTTGGCAAGACCTTGCAGCGCCGACGGGTAAACAGTTTTTGTGGAGCTCTGATTCAACATACGTTCAGAACCCACCGTTTTTCGATGGCATGACGGCGGATCCCATACGCCCTACGGATATAACGGGTGCCCGGGTTCTTGCTCTGCTCGGTGATAGCGTGACGACCGACCATATTTCACCTGCTGGTGCGATACCGCCAGACGGACCGGCTGGAAAGTATCTGGTGTCCAGAGGTGTGGACCCGAAAGACTTTAATTCTTTCGGTAGCCGTCGTGGTAACCACGAAGTGATGATGCGTGGTACTTTCGCCAACATTCGGTTGCGTAACCAACTTGCCCCGGGAACGGAGGGAGGTTGGACGAGGTATCAGCCTGATGGTGAAGAGATGGCGATCTACGATGCTGGCATGCGTTACAAAAAAGAAGGAACGCCCTTGATCGTTATTGCTGGCAAGGAATACGGCTCAGGATCGTCTCGTGATTGGGCAGCTAAGGGGACGATGTTGCTTGGTGTTCGCGCGGTGATTGCCGAGAGTTTCGAGCGTATTCACCGAAGCAATTTGGTGTTTATGAGTGTACTGCCTCTTGTGTTTGAGCAAGGTGTTACCGCTACGACGCTTGGTTTAACGGGGCAAGAGTCGTTTTCCTTGTCCGGGATTGGCGATAGTCTTTCGCCGCGGAGTGAGCTTCGCGTTGTGGTGACGCGTGAAGATGGAACGGTGACGGATTTCGTTGTGACTGTTCGGATTGATACTCCAGAAGAACTGAACTATTACCATCACGGTGGAATCTTGCCTTACGTTTTGCGGCAACTTGCTGCGGCGTAAATTGTTAGGTCTATTTTTAGAGGAGGTCGCTGATGAGCCTGAGTGCAAGCAAGCGCCGGTGGCTCGCCGCGAGCGGCGTAGTTTGGATTATGAGTACATCGACAATCGCTCAGACAACGAGCAACACTCCGCCACAAGTTGAATGGAATCTTGCCGAAATTTACGGGAGTCTTGATGTTTGGCAGCGCGAAAAAAGTCAACTTGATGGGCGTGTAGCTGGACTCGCGTCTTTTAAAGGTCGTCTTGGAGAAAGCGCGGAGACGCTGGCGGATGCACTTGACGCGATCAGTCAAGCCGAGAAAGACGTTGTTCGACTCTATGTCTATGCGTTTCTTGAAGCTGATGAAGACCGTCGCGTTTCCGACGCGCAGGAGCGTCGTGGTGAAGCAGCCTTATTGTTGGCACAGCTCGAACAAGCGGTTAGTTTCGTCTCTCCGGAACTACTGAGTGTGGGGTCTTCTGCAATTGAACAGTACCTCAACACTGAACCGCGGTTGGAAAAGCATGCGTTTAACGTGCGAAACACGCTACGACAGGAACCGCACACGCTATCGGACGAAGCTGAGTCGGTTATTGCGGGAACCAGTTCGATGCGACAGGGCCCCGAGCGAATCTTTGCGATGTTGTCGAGTTCGGACATGGTATTTCCAACGGTTACGCTTTCTACCGGTGAGAATGTACGACTGGATCAGGCAGCATACGGTAAGCATCGAGCCTCGCAGAATCGGAGTGACCGGAAATTGGTTTTCGATACCTATTGGCAAGCATGGAAATCTTACGAATCGACACTCGGTCAAACGCTGGACACGCACGTCAAAGCCCATGTATTTGAAGCCACGGCTCGGAAATATGATTCGGCGCTCGATGCTGCGCTTGCCGGTCCAAATATTCCGACGGCTGTTTATCGTAAGTTGATTGATGCAGCGCATCGACACCTGCCGTCACTTCATCGCTATTTCCGTTTGCGGCAGAGGATGCTCGGTCTTGAGGACCTGCACTATTACGACATCTATCCAACATTGGTCGCAGCGAGTCGCTCGTTCGACCTTGATGAAGCGAAGACCCTGTCGCTAGCGTCTGCGGCGCCGCTTGGTGACGATTACATCTCTATGCTTCAGGCAGGATTTGCGGGCGATTGGATGCATGTTTATCCACAGCAGGGGAAGGCTCCAGGTGCGTACATGTATGGGGCTATCTATGATGTTCATCCCTACCTCCTGCTGAATTTCAATGGTGAATACGAAGACGTATCAACATTTGCTCACGAATGGGGACATGCGATTCACACGATGTTATCGAAGCGGGCCAACCCATACGAAACATCCAGTTATGCCACATTTACGGCTGAAATTGCATCGACGACCAATGAAGTGCTCCTACAGGAGCACATGCTTGCACAGGATATCTCTGACAACGAGCGTCTGTTTTACCTCGGCACCGCACTTGAAGCGGTGCGTGGAACATTTTTTCGGCAAGTGATGTTTGCCGAATTTGAACTAAAGATTCATGAGCTTGTTGAGCAAGGGGAAGCACTTACCGGCGATAGGATGAGTGAGGTCTATGAGCAGTTGGTGCGGGAGTACCATGGTTCGGACAGTGGTGTGCTTACGTACGACCCCGCGTATGCCATTGAATGGGCTTTTATCCCACACTTTTACCGCAATTTTTATGTCTTTCAATACGCGACCTCAATCGCTGGCGGCACGATGTTTGCTGAACGGTTTCTGACTGGAGACCAGCAAGCCCGGGATGACTACTTGGCGGTTTTGTCTTCCGGTGGATCGCGTTATGCGTATGAACTACTTCAGGAATACGGTATTGACCTGGCTACGGATGCGCCGTACGACGCACTCATTTCGCGCATGGATCGTGTTATGGATGAGATCGAGGTAATTCTCGATCGCCAAGCGAATTAGCCTAAAGGTTTGCTGGAATCAGTAACATCGCAATTACACTAGTAATCCCGCAGACGATGGCTACAATTCCGGTGTATCCGAGGACGTCACCGAATTTTAACCGCGTGACTGTCAGTATAGGAATCGCCCAAAACGGTTGAATCAGGTTTGTTGTCGAGTCTCCGTACGCGTACGCCAGAACTGTCGTCGTCGCCGACACACCGAGCTCTTTTGCTGCTGGTAGTAGATATGGCGCTTCGATTAGCCATTTTGAGCCCGCTGACGGCACAAAGATATTCATAAATCCTGAGTAGACATACACCACAAGTGGATAGGTTTCGGTCGTGGCGAACGTGACAAACAGTCCTCCAAGCCAACTGCCAAGCTCGGTGTTATTGATAACGCCAAAAATCCCGGCGTAGAACGGGAATTGGAGGATGACCCCAGACGCTGTTCGCGCACCGTTCGAAAAGGCGCGGACTAGGTTGGACGGTCGCCCTTGGAGGAGAAGCGCCGAGACAAGGAAGACCGCATTGTACGCATTGATTGTCCAGGTAGCCCCAAATCCTCTTGTGACCATCGAGTATCCCAATGGATAACCGATAAGGATCGCTGCCAGGAACACCCATCCTCGAAATGCTTCCATGCGGGCCGCCGGGGTGGTGGCTGGTTTATCTTCCGGCAGGCTTGGAAGCATGCGGTCGATCTCATCGCTGGTGAGCGTTTGGGCGTTCTGTCTGGGGTGAAGAATTACAACCGTTGCTAGGGCAAGGCAAAAAATTACGCTGAGATAAACCAGGTTAAACGGGATAAAGAGGCTCTCGGTGACTGGTATGAGTCGGTCGATGATTGGTGGTCCGCTTGAAGGCTCAAGCAGTGGATTTCCAGGTGTGGCAAGGATAAGTGGCGCTGACCCGGATAATCCGCCATGCCAGACGGTTCCGAGACCCAGATATGCCGCCGCGACGATTACTCGGATGTCCGCCTTTGGATTTCGGCGTGCAATGAACGGAACAAACAGCGCAGAGGCCACCACGCTCAAAGCCCAGTTAAAATACCCTGTAACCATTGAGTAAGCGCCGATTAGCGCGATGGCTTGAATAGGGCTGTCTTTATTTGGTTTATCAGCAAGCCAATCGAGAAATCGAAATACTGGTCGAGATGAGACGCAGGCGTGAGCCGCGATCATTGCAATTGAGAATTGCATCGCTAACTCCAGTAGCTCCCACATTCCACCACCCCACGCCAACACTGATTCATTCAGGCTTGCGCCTGCACCGACCATCGCTAATGCAAGGGCAACAATTGTCAGAATCATGCAGACAACCCAAGAGTCGGGGATCCATCGTTGTGTAAAACGACAGAGCCGGTCTCCGAGATCGCCGACGAGACCAACAACGCTACCAAGAGAAGATTGAGACAAGGATTTAACCTATGCGGGACCCGATTCTGATACTTGTGGCGGTTTGGTAATCAAAAGAGCACCGAGTGAGATAAGCGATAACATTGTTGCACCGAAGAATGCCAATCGGTAATCACCGAATGTGTCGACCACAAATCCGGACAGCTGCGCAGACACCAATCCGGCTATTCCCCAAGCAAGAAACAGTAACCCGTAGTTTACGCCGAGGTGTTTTGTTCCGTAGAAATCGGCTGCCGTAGCCGCAAACACACTCAGAAGTGTTCCGTAGCAGTAATAGACAACAAATACCCCGATCACAAAAAAGAGAACATTAGAGCCTAGCAAGTAGAGCAGCGGCATCGCAACGGCTGAGACAATGACCATTAACCGCAGCACATTCAGGCGGCCAAGTCCGTCTGAGAGCGAGCCGGAGACAATTCGTCCTGTCGTGTTGCCGACCGCCCCTACGACAAGTCCAATGAGTGCAACATTTGTGATTCCAGCCTCTCGTCCAAAAGGTACCAATTGGCTGATAAGACCGAGGCCTGCCATTGCCCCAAAACAGTACGCAGCAAAGAGAAGGTAGAAAGATCGATCAGCAAGCATTTCAGTCGTTGTAAAGTCGCGTACAGTTCGAGTCACGGCGGCTTTGAGTTGACTGGGGTCCCACCCTTCAGGCGCGTAGCCGTCCGGAGGAGGTTTGAGTAGCCAGGCTCCGACGACGGCGATCAAAAAGAATACGATTCCATAAATTTGAAAAGTTGCTTCCCACCCGTAGGTTGGGAGTAACCATTCAGCGGCGATGGGGCCAAACACACCGGAACCAGCACCATATCCGCCAACCGCAATTCCGAGTGCGAGTCCGCGTTTATCTGGGAACCAGCGTGAGATAACCGGAATGGCAACCGAGTAGCCAATCCCGTTACCGGCACCGGCGATCACACCGTATGAAATGTAAAGCCAAGTCAGCGATGTCGTAAGGCTTGCTAGAAAGAATCCAAGACTGAATAAAATGCCACCAATCACTGCAACTGTGCGGAAACCGAGCGTGGCGTGAAACCGTCCGGCAACCACAAACATGACGGCCATCGTGAAGATGCCGATACTGAAGGTCCAGGAGGTTTCTTGCCGAATCCAACCAAATTTGTTCTCCAGCGGAAGCACAAAGACGCTCCAGGAGTAAAACACGCCGAGAACAAGGTTCAAGATTGTGGCCCCGACGAGGGGAAGCCATCGGTTTGTATCGGACTGTTGTGGCATTCGGCCTACCTCTTCAAGATTGTATGGGACGACTTACTGAGGTGACATTCTACTGCTGGAAACTGTTTTTGCCATGTTCTGTGTGTTTGTCACAGTGTGTAGAATAAGCCTGCCTGACGGGCAGGAGTGATGAAAGATATGTCGAAATCAAAAGTATTCACAATATTTATAGTGTTCGCGGTGAGCTTATCGCTCGGCTTCTTAGTTTCAACCGCATCTGCGCAGGCGCAGTCTAGCTTGTCAGGCGTATGGGAAATTAAACTCGACACGCAGACCGGTGAACAGGTCTGGACAGCAACTTTTGATGAGAACGGTGGCACGATTGCCGGAGAGATTGACATGAATGATGGCGAAGGAGTCTTACCGCTTGAGGGGACCCTCGATGGCACTATGATTCAGTGGGGATTTGTCGTCCCAGACCTTGACGGTGACATGCCGATTAATCTTTCCGGAGAAATCCAAGGCGTGACCATAAATGGTGACGAAGGTAGCTTCGTTTGGTACGGTACTGGTGTGTGGACGGGAATGAAGCAGTGATTGGCACCGCCGCGCTCGACCATACCGCCTAATTTTACTTCCGTCGCCAGTAACATTGCCCATTACGAATGGGTGAAGGCGTTACAATAGAAACTGTATGAAAGCCTTTCGGTCTCGAACCGTCGCCGGTGTCGTCGCGTGGAAGTTCACGGCCATGGTGCTGTTGCCCCTGATGCTTTCGGTTACAGCGGGATGTCCCGTGGGGCGAGACGTGGTTGCTCACGATGAGACTGTGGAGGACACAACACCGGGTCAGGCGGCAAGGATCACGGCGTGCGATACCCTCGATGATACCTTGCTGAACTTGTTGAGTTTGCCTGGATTTACACCGGAGGTGGAGCTATTGTCACAGCCGCTGCAAAGCCGTGACATTATCACCTTGCGCCATTCTGTCGAGCTAATGTCGGACGCTGTTCCTCTTCTTCCGCCGCCTCGCGTCCACGTTTAGCGATATTTCAAACATCTGCTTGTAGTTTCGGTTTGTATTTAGAATCAGGGAGTTCGTATGCCTTTGAAGCTGAGTTATTTGGTTCGTATTGTTTGTCTGTTTTTTTTGATTGGTACTGTGTCCACGCTGGCTGTGAGTGCGGAACAGGGTGACCTTGGCATGATAAATGGCGCAGTCATGGACGAAGTTGGTGGCGTGTTGCCTGGTGTGACAATTACAGCCCAAAACTCGTCGACTGGTTTGGTGCGAAGTGCGGTCAGTGGTCCAAATGGTGCGTATACGATGCGGTTACCGGCTGGAAGCTATGAAATGGCTGCGTCGCTGCCGGGTTTCCAAGCAGCATCGTCGACGGTCACCGTTGGGTCGTCACCGGTGTTGCGAGATTTTACGCTTGAGATTGCCGCGCTTGCCGAGACGGTGAATGTTACTAGGAGTGACCAAGCACTCGCGACGGTGCCGAATTCGGTTGCTCTCGTTGAGTCTGACCAGATTGACTTCGCTCAGCGGAAAGCGTCGCTGGATGAAGCGCTACGCGGTATTCCCGGTTTGCTAGTGCAGAACCGCCGAAATTATGGGTTGTCAGGTGGTGTTGGATTGAGCATACGCTCGCCGCAACCAAGATTCGGTCTGCGTGGCATTGCGATTGTGCAGGATGGCATTCCTATTACGATGGCTGATGGGACCACGGAACCGAGTAATATCGACCTTGGGTCAGTTCGACGTGCAGAGGTGATTCGTGGCCCGAACTCGGTGTTGTACGGAAATGCAGCTGGCGGTGTGATTAGCCTATTTACAGAAATCGATCAGACACGCCGATTCACGGTACGCCCCGATGTTCAGGTTGGTAGCAATGGCTATAACCGGCAGCAGATACGGATGGACGGGCATAACAATAGTGGCACTGAGTTCATGGGGAGCTTTAGCCGTTTCGAAACCGACGGATGGCGTCAGCACAGTGCTGCGGAAATTCGACAAACGAATATTGTTGTTCGGCAAGCGGTGTCGTCCGGAACTCGTCTGACCGGTATTTTCAATCACTACAACTCACCTTTTGCCGAAAATCCGAGCATGATGAGTTTGGCCAATGCCAGGACCGACCCCCGCGGGACGCGCTTTATTGCCAAGAAGCAGCACTGGGGCGAAGCCACGGAGCAGGGGCAATATGGTGCGACGATTGAGCATAGTTTTGGCACGCAGATGTTTCGCGCCACAGGCTGGGGGGTGACGCGAGAACTCGCCGCATCAAATCCGTTTCGGTGGATTGATCTGAATCGAGCGGGTGGCGGGTTTCGTTCCGAGTACCTTGGCACGCAGGGCATCGTCCAATGGAGTATGGGGGTGGATGTTTCTTCGCAGGGTGACCAGCGCGCAGAGTATGGCAATAGCACCGACTGGTTGACCACGCCAGTGTGGGTTAAGGGAGATTTAGATATTCGACAACTGGAAGATGTGTTGTCCGCCGGGCCTTTTGCTCAAATTAGTGTGACCCCACATAGCCGTGTCACCGTGACGGCTGGTATTCGCTACGACTACTACAACTTTTCAGTAACCGACCAGGACTTGGCAGACGGGGATGATTCGGGTGAGCGTACGATGAACGCCGCGAGCCCATCGGTTGGCCTCACGTTTGCGGCAACACCGACGGTGAATCTTTTTACCAACCTGTCTACGGCGTATCAGACTCCAACGACGGTGGAATTGTCGAATCGACCGGAAGGCGGTGGCGGTTTCAACCAGTTGCTTGACCCGGAACGTATACGCAGTTTTGAAGTGGGGTTGCGGGGACTTTTAGAGCCTGCCCGGTTGCAATATGAGGTTGCGGTATATCGCGCGCGCTTGTTGGACGCGTTTGTCTCGCAGGAATCCGCAGACGAACAGACTTTCTTTTCCAACGCCGGAGAATCGGCACGGAATGGGGTGGAATTGTCACTGAATTGGCGACCAGTGTCGAGAGTGCGTGCTCGGATGGCTTATACCCATCAAGACTTCACCTTTGAAAGGTTTGTGACTAGTAGTGGCACCAACTACTCTGGGAAGCTTGAACCGGGCGCGCCACCTAATCGATTGTTTGCGGGTCTTGACTATGCAGTAAGTGGTTTTCGGACAAGTGCTTCGGTCCGGTGGGTGGATGATTTCTTTGTCGACAATGGCAATACCGTATCGAACTGGGCCTCTAAGGTTGTTGACCTCAGGTTTGGATTCGATAGTTTGTTTGGCAACACAGACCTGCGACCGTTTTTCGGGATCGATAACTTGTTTAATGAGCGGTATAACTCATCAGTCATTGTGAATGCTTATGGCCCACCGGGAGCCAAGCGGTATTTTGAGCCGTCACCAAGCCGCGAGTTTTATGTGGGGATGACGGTTGGGTTTGGGGTGAACTAACTTCATCCTGTTGTCCGTGAGTTAGTCGTTTTTGATACCGGCAAGTTGTTTTGCGTAGTTCACGCTGGGGGCGATATCGTGTTGCCGCCAGATGGTCATTTTTTCGGCCTCGATGCTGCCTTCAGCGTGAATCGCCAGAACGGCTTGATAGCCGGCAAAGTCCGTCGCTGTGATTTCGGCGATCAAATTCATTAACCGCAATCGGTTTTCAGCGGATGTTTCTGCTGCGCCGAGATACTTCTCGATGAGCGCGCGCAGCCGGTCATTCTTGAGGTCTTCTTGACTTGGTCCCGTGACCAACAGGCCACCGGCAATATCCTGCACCCAGGCAAGTGCCTGATGATAGTTTGTTGCAAAATATAATTTAGCAATGTTGATGAGCTCCGCATTGGGGACGGCGATCTGGTCGATGGTTTTGGCTTCGCGGGCAGCCTCCCGTGCCATGCCCCGGCAGATTTGGGCGTAGCTAATCAGTTTTGCAAGTTTGTCGCGCACATGCCCCGCCTTGAGGATGCCGTTGAACTCGGCCATCAGATGTGATGCGCCGACAAAGAGGTCAACAAGCGGGAGTTTGTAGCTGACCGCTGTAAAGCGATGAAACTCAACGAAGGTCTTGGCTAGAGGGCCTGCCATCTCGACTTCTCCGTTGAGGAACACACGGTCCCATGGCACCTTGACGTTCTCGAACACCGTAAGGGTTTCCATCATCTTGTGGCGGGCGCTAATCGGGTATTCGAACTCGTTTCCTCCGCGTCCATATCCACTGGCAAGCATGGTAAGGCCAGGCGCGTTTGCTGGAACGGCACACGCAATCGCGTACGATTCCTCTCCAGCTGAAAAGTTACGTGTTGGAAGCACAATAATTTCATGTGCATTGGTCGACACGGACGTATGAACTTTCGCCCCGGACAAGGTAATGCCGTCGGCATCCTGCGCCGTCACTCGAACGTAATAGTCTGGGTGGTTCTGCCCTGACGGGCCTTTACCGCGGTCACCTTTAGCGTCGGTTTGGGCGACGGCAACGGCCAGGTCGTTATCTCGACAATGAGCATAAAACTTCTCGACGCGCGGTAGGTAATTGGTGCCGTGACTACGGTCCATATGCCCAGCGATTAAATGCAAGGCGAAGAGTGCGTCGGTTCCAATTTCCTTGACTAAGACGACGAGAGTGCCCCCGAGGGTTGTTGACCGCTCGATCAGAGCACTGCGCTGCAGTAAATCTTCGGGTGTTCGAGGTATTTGGTAATAACGCGAATATCGACCATTGTCGTCGTTGACAACCGCGAGGGACGACTCGTTTTCGTCGTGAGCCATCCGATAGTCGGTCGCAGCATGTTCAACGGCAAGACCAATTACTGGGTGTGTGGTCACGTCGTTCACTAGTTCGCCACGGTAGTACACTGTCCGACCGTCACGCAGACTTTGTTTGTATTCTTCAGCTGTTAGAAGCGCCATGTTCTTTTGATCTTGGCACCCCGTTGCCAGAAATGCTAGGCCGGTGCAATTGGGAGACTGAGAAACTGGTATGCTGGGTCGCTCTTTAAACGCTTGCTGTTTTTTCCGTAGGGGTTGATACCGTCCATGACTGTTGAAGCGAAGCCAACAATTGACCGCGACCACGCCTTCGAAGTGGTTCAACGATTTCAAAAGGAGTCGACCAAATGGCTCTATGGTCTTGACGACGCGGCACGGACTCTCTCGTGGGCATTCTTCACGCTCTTGCCGTATACGGACAAGCTCAGTCAGGGGAAGTTACTTCGGCAGCCCCATGTCATGTTTCGTGGGCCGACCGGCACGGGTAAAACTGACTTGGTCAGCGCTTGCGCGATGGCCATCGATGCCAAGTTTGAGCGTATTCAGGGCATGCCGACTTATATGCCGGAAGATATTCTCGGCTACGAAACGATCGTCGAGGAAGTTGATGGCACAAGAAAGATTAACTTCAAACCCGGGAAGTTGATGGCGCATATTGTGCTGATTGATGAGGATAACCGCCTGTCAGGAAAAACTAAAGCGGCCGTACTGGAAGGGATGGAGGAAAGTTCTGCAACGCTCAGTTCTGATTACGGCAATCTTGCAGAAGGAAAGATGATTCCACTCTTTCCGCTGTCGTGTGACTATAACGACGTTACCGGCCCCCGTTTCTTTATGGTCATTTGTACCGAAAACATCTTTGGAGAAGAAGAAGGGACCTTTGCTAACCCAGTGGCTCAGCTCGACCGGACGACCATTTCGATCAATATGCTGGATCCCGAGAAGGAGGAAGACGAGTTCAACATCACGGCAGGTAATGTTGTCGGGAAAAAGGTCGAGAAGTTAACCAATCTCTATGAAGTACTAGATATTGCTCAACACATTTTCGATACGGTCAAGATGTCGGAATACGCTCAACAGTACAAAGTGCGTTTGATCCGGAACACACGACCGCACCGCGTGCAGGGACGGGCAGCCCGTACAGTGAAGGAGTACATTCGAGTCGGAATTTCGCCACGTGTGCACTTTCATATCGAGGCAGTGGCCAGAACGTTTGCGTTCTTTAATGGTGACACGATCATCACGCCGGACCATATTAAGGCTGTCGCGGAACCCGTTCTTGCGCATCGTCTCGTCCTCCGCGAGGGCATGGAATTTTCAGTGGACAAAGCAGAGCTGCTTCAAAAAGTCATTCAGGATATGGAGATTCCTCCTTGGAAGTAGAGGAGGTCTTTGCGCGGTTTCGTGGCATCAAACATGGCATCAAGGCTATAAAGAAATCCACGTCTGTTCACTACGGTGACCACAAGAGTGGGTTTAAGGGAGCGGGTTATGACATTGTTGGTGTGGATCAATGGCGTCCCGGCCAACCATTAAAGGACATTGCCTGGACTCTGAGTCTTCGGACTTATCCAGAAAAAATTTATCGCATTGAGCGGATGGAGCCGAAAGAGCTCCGCACTCTGTTGGTTGCAGACTTGTCGTATTCGACGTTGTTTCAGATTTCACAGGCGAGTAGTAAAGCACTGCTGTTACTTGATCTCATCGGGAATATTGGATTAACTCGTGCAAATAAACGGGATCCGGTTGGGTTGCTCGGGTTTTCGGACCAAGTAGAACTGTTCGTCAAACCCAAGCTTGGGACGTCGCACGTATTCCATATTGCACAGCAAATCTTCGACAAATTGAAGTTGCAGCGAGAATTTCCGACTAAACGCGCGGCGGATTTTTCGGTACCGTTCAGATTTATGGCTTCTCGCCTCAAGAACCGGCATTCGATCATCCTGCTGTCGGATGTGGTTGATATGGTGAACGACCAGGCAGCCATCGATTTTAAGCTCCTTCGCATGCTGGCGGCCAAGCACGATATGATGGCGCTGATTCTCGATGATCCGGAGGAGTTTACGGTCCGGAGTCGTCTCGGCTATATTCGAATTTCTGATATGGAGACGGGTAAGCAGACAATTATTTCGGCTCGCAAAGCCGGGGCGATCAGACGTGAGATTGAGGAGCGACGTACTGAACTGCAATACCAGCTCAGGCATCGGAGTGGTGTCGATTCTGTGGTGCTGACACCTAAGAATCATATTGAGGAACTACCCAAGTTTTTTATTGCTCGATCGGCTCGATAGGAACAGGTAATGAGACAAATCGTAATCGTGTTCATGGTTGTCGGTTTTGTTGGTGGGAACGTTAGTATTTCGGCTCAAGAGCCGGTTTCTGCCGTGGGTGCTGATGCGTCCTTGATTCGTATAGAAACACTTGAACTTGAGCCGACGGTGGTTAAGACAGGTGATGTTATTACCCAGACTTACCGTGTTCGGTTTCCGGACCTGATTTCAGATGGTCGAGAAATTCTTATTCTTGAAGATCGGATGGTTCCAGAGAATCTTCCGGTGCACCCATTTGAAGCCGTTACGCTCGAGGTGTTTAAGAGTCAGGTCGACGATGAGCACATCTGGGACTTTGAGTATGGGCTTCGTTTGATTGCCCCGGAGAAAGCGGTTTACGTCGTTCCGTCATTCAGTTTTTACTACCTAGTTCGAGACCTTGGTGAAGACATCGAAGATGCGGAAATCCAACAAGTTGATGGTGGCCAAGGCCTGGTTCGCTATGTATCTACGATGACGGATGTTCCGGTACTCAACATTAGAGACTCGATCGAGTTGGGTGAGTTTAGTACCCAAGCGGCATTTTATCGCGCTCTTGCGTGGGCGGTTGCACCATTACCGCTCCTTGTGTGGTTCGTGTTCCTTATTCGGCAGGCACGGAAACCCAAGGAAATATCGATGGAGGCCGCGAAGGACCTTGAAGAGTTGGAACGACTCGAGGCCCTGATTCCCGTCCCGCCGTCGATCTGGGAAGCACGCCGAACACTGCAACGGCACGTTCGAGCATTGGAAGATGCCGTGGCCAATGGCAATGGGGCATTAAATGAACTTGAGCGAGACCTCGTGATTTCGGGGCGTGAATATCTCCAAGCCGAATTACCTGACCTAGTCACTGGTGATACACCGAAAGATATTCAGCGACATGTGGAGGACTTAAAGGACGATGGGCGCAAGGAAGCTCTTGCCGTATTGGCGGGGCGGCTTGCGGTCTATCACCGAGGTCTTGAAGAGGGTGGGGACACTGCGACAATTGAGGATCCTGTGCAGGAAGCTGAGTTATTGGGAGCATCGTTAACCGAGTTACGACCGCATATACAATTCTGGCGTTCCGTGACTGGTGTTTTTGGGCAGAGATGACATGTTTCTTCCATGGAACGATTTTTTTACGTTTATTGTCGCCAGTCTCGACGAATTAGTCGAGACTGAAATGGCACAAGTCCGTTACGGGGATGTTGGACTAGCGTCCATCCTCGGCATGATGGTTGGTGTGGCGGCGATTGTGGCGGTAGCGCGGCTGGTCTTTCGACCCCAAAAGCATACTCGTCAGCATTCTGGTCATGTGATCGACCCAAAATATCAAAAAGGTTTGTGGATTCGTACCGCACATACCCTTCCGAAGGTCTTTGTAGCCGGAGCGTTGGCGCTCATGCTGTTCGCGGCAGCTGATCCGTTTCTGACGGCCACCGAAGAGGTGAGTGGCTACGTTGAGTCGCGCGTGCGTGTTGACTTAGTCGACACGTCCGGATCCATGGCTTGGGAATTTCCTGATACGGGTAAATCGAAAGCCGAAGTTGCCCGCGATGCTCATTTGCGATTTCTTGAAATGCGGAAGGAAAAGAATGACCGCGTTTCATTGTGGTTATTCTCTACGTATCCCTACATGGTCGACGACTTTGTAATGGATGACGAGTTGTATTTTTTTCAAGTGTGGGATGCGCCGTATGTCATGACGCAACGCTTGGATAAGGCAATGGTCGTGCCGCGCGATAAGGTGCGGATCGTGCCAGCGGAGGGCGATACGAACATTATTCGTCCTCTGCAATCAATCACGAAGCAGTTCGATCAGGATGAAGCCGCACTTGGCGGTGGGCAAAACCAAAACCGAGCGGTACTGATTGTTACAGATGCAGCGGTGGACGAATTTCCTGATGCAGAGTTTGCTGCGCTTAACCAGCGCAACATTGTGCCGTACATCATTTACATTAACACCAGTGATGCGCGAACAGCGATGATCGGTCATCCGAGTACGCCGCGTTTAATCGAGATGATTCGTGAATACGGCGGCGACTATTTTGACGTAACCGATGAGGACAGCTTGACGGAAGCCTATCAGGCGATTGACGAACGTGAAGCAGTGCGTGTCGAACAGAAACATCGTGCACTCAAAGTGCCGATTTATTCACGGTTTCTTTTGTTGGCGATGGGACTTCTTACCGTGGGTATACCGATGGGATTGGTAGCTGAATTACTGTGGGGGACAACTCCGTAGAGTGTTGGAGTGGAAGAGGGCACACTGATGCGATTTACAGACCTACTCGATAAAGAAAAGAGTTTTAAGTACCTCGTTGGTTTCGTCCTGTCGATCTTGTTTTTGGCGCTGGTGGCGGTTCCATCACGGACACTCGCGGGGTTTTATACACACCTCAATGGGTTGAGTGAGGCGATTTACCGGGGAGATTACGAACAAGCGGATCAAGAGTTGGGTGCGGTGAACAGTTTTTATGAAGATAGCCAAAGTGTCGGAATGAGTTGGTTTGCGGATGCGTACCTATTTACCGATGCGTTTCTCCAGCAGGCTTCGTACAACTACCTTACTGAGAATTATGAAGCGGTAGTGCGAGATCTGGCTGACGAGATTGATGATCCACGCGCGTCGCATTTACTCGCGAGTGCAAAATTTCAACTGGCACGCCAGCGCTATCGAATGATTGCAGACGATGATGAAACAGGTGAGGCGCAAAAACTCGCGATTATCCAGGAAGTAATTGACGATGTAAATGCCGACTACGAGCGAGCACTGCGTAGTGATACGAGCGATCGCTTTGACTACAAGTGGAACTATGATCTCACCAGTGATCCTGACGCGGTGCGTCGTGCCCTTGAACCCTTACGTGAAGCGGAACCTCCCCAGTTGGAACAGATGCGGGGTGAAGGAACGCCGGTTCGCCGTCGACGTGGCTAATCCAGGCCACGACCATTAACTGGTTCATCAGTATGAACGAGTTTCAAGCTGCCCTCCGCGAAAGCGTAGAGTTTCAAAGTCCTGAGTACCTCGCGATTATTCCTGTCGCGGGGCTGGTGCTGCTCTTTGGTTTGCTCGTCTTTGCACTCAGAACGGGTCTACGCCCCGTCAAGACCCATGGGTCTTCGTATCCACTCTTTGGCCATATTAAGTTTTGGTTTTTTGCGACCATTGCTTTGGCTGTGCTCGCGGTTGCGGCTGCCCGTCCGTTTTGGGTCTATGGTGGCGCTAGTTTCAAACGGGGTGATGTTGAGGTGGCTGTCGCTATCGACGCCTCGGCCTCGATGTGGGTTCGCGATCTTGGACCTTCACGTCTTGACCTTGCTGTTCGTGAAGCTCTCACGTTGTATACGCAGGAAATTCTTACGCCTGGAGACCGCGTTGCACTGTTTGTGTTTGGGACTACGGCATTACGTCAGGTGCATATGTCAGCAAATGCCGAGCGATTTATTGAGCAGGTAGGGCAAATTGGTCCGCCGGAACAGCTATCTGGTGATGCGTTTCCGTGGGATTCTGATGTTACGACCGCATTCGAACATGTGTTTCAGTCGCTCGATAATCAAGATCGATTCGAAAGTGGCGATGAAGATTGGCAACCCGAGGAGCGTAGTGACCGAATAGTGTTGTTGTTTACCGATGGAGATTTTGCATCAGACAATGAACAACTTTCGAGACTTGATCAAGCCCTTGCAGAATTCCGACGGCGCGGGTTAGCTGTTTATCCGGTCGTCATAGGCTCTCGTACGGGTGTAAATCTCAACACAGTCCTACTCGAGTATGTGCGCGGTGTTGATTATGATGCGACGTTAGAGGCAGACCTTGAGGGTATTCGTACTCGAGTCAATCCTGATAGTGTCGCAACGTTTGATCAACGAGCTGGCGGGCGTTCCTTCGTACTCGACAGTGCCGGGCTATCGGCTGCGACATTTCTCAGGAACATCGTGGATGGGCATCGCAGTATTACTTTTCAATTGATTCCTGCTGAGGACAAACAAGAGGTTTGGCAGTGGGTAGTGATTCTAGCCGTTGCGTTTCTTGTCATAGCGATGCTGTTTTACTAACTGGTTGGTCTCTGGCTGAGTTCTTATCGATTTCGTGCGTAGCGCCAAACCTGAATCCGCGGCGTTTTCACCTACCTATGCTGTTGCACGGCGTCGTTTTCTCGATGCCGCACGAGATGTTCATGCGCAAATTTCGTCCTATCCGATCGAGCAAGTAGGTCCGTCTGGAGAATCGTTATCGATCGATGTCGCATGGGTAGGTGCTCGAGAGCCAATTCAGACAGTAGTCGTGACATCCGGGCTACACGGAGTTGAAGGTTTTTTTGGTTCCGCGGTGCAACTGGCATGGCTTGCTCGATTGGCCAGTGGAGAGATTGAATTGTCTCCGCGCACGACGGTTGTGTTGGTGCACGCAGTTAATCCGTTCGGTTTTGCGTGGCGACGTCGAACCGATTCAGGGAATGTAGACCTCAACCGAAATTTTGTGGATCGCCTTGCCGGCGAGAAGTACTTGGGGACGCCAGATGGCTACGAACACGTACAGAAATTTCTTACCCCCTCGACCGTACCCTCGTGGATGTCGTATCCGACCTTTCGGTGTGGTGCGGCA
>Ga0310124_10000194_pt1 | contig 41480 bp, 40 predicted proteins | sample CB11b_AW_Bot5_MG_FD_203507 | JGI IMG/M metagenome (GOLD analysis project Ga0310124, IMG submission 203507) | Marine microbial communities from Western Arctic Ocean, Canada - CB11b_AW_Bot5 | ecosystem: Environmental > Aquatic > Marine > Oceanic | place: Canada: Western Arctic Ocean | collected... | reverse complement strand
GCCGTCGGGCTCCGGAAAAACAACGTTAATGAACCTGTTGCCGCGCTTTTTTGACGCCAACAGCGGGCAAATCGAAATCGATGGCCAGGATATTCAGGGTGTCACCATCGATAGCCTGCGGGCCGCCACGGCACTGGTCAGCCAGGATATCACCCTGTTCGACGATACCGTGGCGTCCAACATTGCCTATGGCCAGCCTGATACCACGCGAGCGCAGATTACAGCCGCCGCGCGGGCGGCAGCGGCGCACGACTTCATCACCGCCCTGCCGCTGGATTATGACACCAAGGTCGGCGAGAATGGCGTCCGTCTATCGGGTGGTCAGCGCCAGCGCATCGCCATCGCCCGGGCGATGCTGAAAAATGCCCCAATTCTGCTGCTGGACGAGGCCACTTCAGCCCTGGACAGCGAGGCGGAGCGCGAAGTGCAAACGGCGCTGGAGGCCTTAAAGGCAGGCCGCACCACCTTGGTTATAGCGCACCGTCTGTCCACCGTCATGGCGGCGGACCGAATTTACGTCCTGGAAAGCGGCCGGGTCGTGGAAAGCGGTGATCATGGCGAGCTACTGGCACAAAACGGCAGCTATGCCCGGATATATAGAATGCAATTCGCCAAGCTGAAAGATGGCGGTAACCTGGAAAGCGACGTCGCCGCGCCGCTTGGGAGTTGATACCGGTGCGGCTAGGCAAACGGTTTTTGGGCAGATCCCCGGGCCAGGCCGTGGCCGGTTTTCTGGTGGCCCAGTATATCCGCCTGGTCAATCTAACAACCAGATGGCAGGTCCGGAACGGTCAGGTCATCCCTGATCTGCTGGCCCAAGGCGGCGGCATCATACCCGTGACCTGGCATGGCCGGCTGATGATGGTGCCTACCGCGTGGCCCGGCGCCAAGCCATTGCATTTGCTGGTATCCCGCCATGGTGACGGCGAGCTGATTGCTCGTGTCATGGCCCATTTTGGCATAACCATGGTGCGCGGCTCCACACACCGGCCGGAGCGGGACCGGGACAAGGGCGGCGCCCCCGCCATGCGCCAGATGCTGGCATTGCTGAAACAGGGCCATTCGGTCGGCCTTACGCCCGATGGTCCCCGGGGGCCGGCCATGCGCCTTAGCGCCGGCGTCGTTGCTCTGGCGCGGCTGTCCGGGGCGCCGATCGTGCCGGTTTCGATTTGTACCGAACGCTACTATGTCCTGGGCAGCTGGGACCGCTTTCGTTTTGCCTTGCCGTTCTCCTGCGGCGTTATGGTCTTTGGCGACCCTATTACCATTGAACGAAAAATTGATGCGCTGGCGCAGGAAGACGCCCGTTGCCGGGTCGAAGCCGCCCTGACCGCCGTGACCGCACAGGCCGACCGCATGCTCGGACAGGCACCGGCAAACGCCCTATGCGGAAAGGCGCCATGATCGCCCGGCTATATCACTATGTCGCGATACTGATGGGCCCGGTGGCCGCCTGGTATCTGCGCCACCGCCTGCGCCGGGGCAAGGAAGATCCGGCCCGCTTTACCGAACGCCTGGGGCAACCGGGCGAGCCGCGACCCTGTGGCCGCCTGGTCTGGCTGCATGGCGCCTCGGTCGGCGAGGTAATTTCGGTTATGCCTTTGATCGAGCGGCTCTTGCACCTGGATCAAGGGCTACACGTCCTGTTGACATCGGGCACCGTGACGTCGGCTCGGATCATGGCCGATCGCCTGCCGGCCCGCGCCATACATCAATACGTGCCTATTGACCGCCCCTCCGCGGTCCGCCGGTTTCTTGATCATTGGCGGCCTGATCTGGCGCTGTGGGTTGAGTCAGAGTTGTGGCCCAATCTAGTCCTGCAGACCCATGCGCGCGGCGTACCCATGGCGTTATTGAATGCCCGTATGTCGGAAGTCTCCTACCGGCGCTGGCGGCGCCTGCCCTTTCTAATCAAACCGTTGTTGCAGGTTTTTCAGGTCTGCATCGCGCAAAGCGCCCCTGATGCCGGACGGTTAGCGACCTTGGGAGCCCTTTCCGTCACCTTTCACGGCAACTTGAAAGCTGCCGCGCCACCCCTGCCGGTGGATCCAAGGGACCTGCATGCGTTGAAAATGGCCATTCACCGGCGGCCCCACTGGCTGGCCGCGTCCACCCATCCTGGCGAAGAGGCCATGATCGCCGCGGCACATCGCCAATTGGCCCCGCGCTTTCCCGGGCTTTTGACTATTCTGGTGCCGCGCCACGCGGAGCGGGGAGAGGCGATCGCGGCGGCGTTGGCGGCGGAGGGCCTGATCGTTGCCCGGCGAGGCCTGGAGCAGCCGATCAGCGCCGAAACGAATATTTACCTGGGCGATAGCATGGGCGAAATGGGCCTGTACTATCGCCTGGCCACGATTGTCTTCGTCGGCGGCTCGCTGGTCGGGCATGGTGGGCAGAACCCGCTTGAGGCCGCCCGTCTCGACTCCGCCCTCCTGTTTGGGCCTTACATGTTTAATTTTACCGAACAGGCGGCCGCCATGACCACCATCGGGGGGGCCAATCTGGTAGCTGATGCCGATACCCTGGCTGATCAGGTCGCTAATTTGTTAGATAATCCGGATGAAACCAGCCGCCGGGCCGCCGCCGCCGCGGCCGCCGCCGATCACGGCCACGATGTGATGGCGGCGGTATTGCGGCAATTGGAGCCCCTGTTGCCCGAACCGAGGCCGAACCGTGCAGGCTCCTGAATTTTGGCGCCGGGACGGCCTTTTGGCGCACGGGCTACAACCCTTGGCCTGGATCTATGGTGCCGCCGGGCGTCTGCGCTGGGCCGTGACCAGGCCCTGGCGGGGGGACGTGCCGGTGATATGCATTGGCAATCTGGTCGCGGGCGGCGCCGGGAAAACCCCCACGGCCCTGGCCGTGGCGCGTGCCCTGACCCAACGGGGCGTCACGGTGCATTTCTTGAGCCGGGGCCATGGTGGTCGCTTGCCCGGCCCCATCCGCGTCGACCCGGCCCGGCACCTAGCCCGGGATGTGGGTGATGAGCCACTTTTGCTGGCCGCCGCCGCGCCGGCCTGGATTGCCCGTGACCGGGCCGCCGGCGCCCGTGCCGCTATCGCCGCCGGTGCCCAGGCCATCGTCATGGATGACGGTTTCCAAAATCCAGGTTTGGCCAAGGATTTGTCGTTGCTGGTGATCGATCAGGCTTACGGTCTAGGCAATGGGAGAGTGCATCCCGCTGGTCCCCTGCGCGAGCCTGCGTGCAGAGGCTTGGACCGGGCGGATGTAGTGATCCTGCTGCAATCAGGCGAAACGCCCGTGCCGCTGCCAGCCCTGCCCCGGCCGCCATTGACGGCGCGTTTGATCCCGTCTGACGACGCCCTGACGTTGCGGGGGCGCCGGGTTCTGGCCTTTGCAGGCATTGGCCGGCCGGAGCGATTCTTCCATACGGTGCGGGAAATGGGGGCCGAAGTGGTGGGCCAACAGGCCTTCCCCGATCATCACCCCTTTCGCGAAGATGAAATCTGGAAACTGGTGGAGTGGGCCCGGGAGCTGGATGCCCAGGCCGTGACCACGGCCAAGGACGCGGTACGTCTGCCGCCCGGCGCACGTGACATGGTGACGGTGATCCCTGTCGTGCTGGCCTTTGATGCGCCCGCTGAACTGGACTTTCTGCTGGATCGCATGCTCACAGCGGATAGGCCATGAAATATCCTATTCTCTATCGTCTGGAATATTGGCTGGCGCGCCTATTCTGGGCTCTGCTTGCAGCATTGCCCGTTACCGCCGCCTCGAACCTCGGCGCCTGGCTGGGTGCGGGATTAGCGCGCGTGCCCGCCCTGGCGCGCCGGGTGGAGCAAAATTTGAACTTGGTTATGCCGGAGCTGGCCCCAGGCCAACGGGCCGCCATCATCACCGGTGTCTGGCTAAACCTTGGCCGCACGGTGGCGGAACTACCCCATTTGCGCAATTTTACCTTGACCGAGAGAACACCGGATCAGGGTCAGATCCAGGTCGTCGGGGCAGAAAATCTGACCAAATTTCAGGACAGTGGCCAGGGCCGGGGGTGTTTGCTATTCGGCGGCCATTTGGCCAATTGGGAGCTCATGTATCTGGTCACCGCCAAATTGGACCAGCCCATGCATGTTGTCTACCGCGCCGCCAACAACCCCCTGATCGACGGCTGGCTATGGCAGGTCCGTAAAGCGTCGTCGTTGGGCGCCCTAGCCAAGGGCCGGACAGCTGCGCGCGGGATCCTGGCGGCCCTCAAACAAGGCGACCCGGTGGGCATGCTGGTGGATCAGAAGATGAATGACGGCATCGCGGTGCCGTTTTTTGGCCGCCCGGCCATGACCGCGCCGGCCCTGGCTCAACTGGCCCTGCGCGAACATTTGGCCGTAGTACCCGTGCGCTGCGAACGGCTGGACGGCGCCGCCTTTCGTGTCACCTTCCTCGATCCCCTGGCCTACAGCGAAAGCGGCGACCGCACGGCGGATGTGGCGGCCCTGATGGGCCAGGTCAACGAAATACTGGAAGACTGGATCAGGGCGCGCCCGGAACAATGGCTGTGGCCGCACAACCGCTGGCCCCGCTAGGATTTGCCGGAATAACCTCAAACTTAATCCCCGCCGTTTGGCCGATGGCTATTTCATGCATCTGTTCTGTTTTCCCTGTTCTTGCATTGTAGCGTTATTGGCTTTCAGATTTCATGAGCTGATGGTAGGTCAGAAAAATTACTGTTGCTCATCCAACTAGCAATATCGTTGGTCAGCGCCAAAGGGCCAATAATCGATAAATCGTCCGCCGCCACGGCTTTGCGGTAGGTCATATTGTTGGTCCAAATATCAGCCATTGTCTTCACTGTTGTGATCAGAAAAATGTCCACGTCCCGGTCTGGATCCTTGTCGCAGGCATTCACTTCACCGTTCTTCACGACAAGCCGCCAATTGGCCTTCTCCGTCATCTCGGTGAAGGCGAAGTGGCTGACAGTTTCGTTCCCAGGTAGTTTGCCAGGAAAGCGACGATGTCACCTCGTTCGTGTTCGAGGCGGGGAACGCCAGCCCGCTGCTGCCTTTCGAGGCCGGCCAATACCACCGCTCGGGCCTGAAGCGCCTGGCTTAGCAGAGCTGGTTCGCCGCCCCTGTTCGCTTTCGGGTGCACCGGGCCACGACCACTACAGGATCAGTGTGAAGCGCGAGCCGGCCCGCCTTGTCGAAGACATCGAGGCCTATTATTTCCTGTACGGCCCAACCCGCTTCAAGGCCGGCTACGGCTGCGGCATTGGCCCCACTAAAAGGGCCGGATCCAGGCGTTGCTTGAACCAGTTCAGGCGCCAATCCAGGTGCGGGCCAGTGGCCCGGCCGGTGGCGCCCAGGGTGCCGATCTGTTCGCCCTGGCGGACCAATTGGCCGGCCGCGACGGTGACGCTTTGCAGGTGCGAGTAAACCGAAGTCAGGCCATGGCCATGATCCAGCATCACCGTGCCGCCGGTGTAATACAGATCCCGTTCGGCCAGGGCCACCATGCCGTCGGTGGAGGCATGTACCGGACTTCCTGGTTTGGCGGCAATATCCAGACCATAATGTGGCCGCCGGGGTTTGCCGTTGAGGACCCGCTGGCTGCCATAGACGCCGCTGATGCGGCCCTGCAATGGCCAGCGAAAGCCGCTAGCATGCCAGGGCGTGGGACTATTCTTGGCCCGGACAGCGCCAATGACGCCATTTTCATGGCGGATGCGGGCCAGTACTTCCCTGGGCGGGGTGACCATCTTTGCCGGCAGGCCATCAATCCGCTGGACCTTGTAGCGCCGCGCCTTGATGGTCAGGGCCTTGGCTTGCCGCCGGCCGTCAAGGCCATACCAATACAACGGCGCGGCGTCGGGAAAATCCCGGCCAAAGCCGATGATGAAGCTGCCATTGCCATCAACCCGCACGGCCCGGCCATCAAATTCGACCCGGGTACCCGGCGTCACCTGGCCCTGCACCAGGCCGCCTTGCACCAGGTTGCCGGTCAGAACCGGCACCTCCGCCAAGGCGGCCCAGGGCCAGAGGACGAGGACGAGGATTAGCCACGGGCGCATCAAAACAGCGAGCCCTGGTTGCCTGGCTTGCTCCCGGACTGCTTGTTTTGGGGCTTAGGCTTAGGCGTGCGCGCAGGCGGTCCATCATCGACGGTCACCGCCACTTCGCCATCATGGAAGCGGATCGCAAGGGGGACGCCTGGCCCGGCCTGTGCCGCCGCCATGACTACGTCGCCGTCCCGCCGGTGGACCATGGCATAGCCCCGCTCCAGAACTCGCTCGAAACTAAGACTATTCAGCACTTGCCCTTGGCCCGTCAGGCGAAGGCGGTGTTCGTTGATGTGGCCCCGGACGGCCCGGCGCAGCCGGCCGTCATAGTCCTGCAGGTTGCGCCCACCCGCCGCCACCGTCTCCAGCACCAAGCGTGGGCGCAGGCGGTCAGCGCAGGCGGTCAGCGCATTGCGTTTTTCGCCGCCGAAGATCAACAGGGCGCGGTGCAGCCGCTCGGCCCCTTCGTCCAGACGTTGCCGCGCCAGGGCCAGAAGTTCCCGGGGCCCGCGCAGGCCACGGGCCAGGCCATCCAGATCGCGCCGCCGCCCGGCTAACAGACGTTGCTTGGCCAGGCCCAGCCGCCGCCCCAGATCCTGATTTCCGGCCACCAGTTCCGCCCGTACCGGCACAGCAATTTCCGCCGCCGCAGTAGGCGTCGGCGCGCGGCGGTCGGAGAGGAAGTCGATCAGAGTGGTATCGGTTTCGTGGCCGACGGCGGAGATCAGGGGAATTTCGCTTTCCGCCACTGCCCGGGCCACGATTTCTTCATTGAAGGCCCAAAGATCCTCGATCGAGCCGCCGCCACGGGCAACTATCAGCAAATCCGGGCGCGGCACCGCCGAGGTTCCGTCCAAGGCGTTGAAGCCGCGAATGGCGGCCGCCACTTGTTCCGCCGCGCCCTTGCCCTGCACCAGCACCGGCCAGACCAGCACGCGGCTGGGAAAACGTTCGCGCAGGCGGTGCAGAATATCGCGAATCACTGCCCCCGTGGGCGAGGTCACCACGCCAATCACCTGGGGCAGATAGGGCAGGGCTCGTTTGCGTTCGGGAGCAAATAATCCCTCCGCCGACAATTTCTGGCGGCGTTCTTCCAGCAAGGCCATCAGGGCCCCAACACCGGCCGGCTCCATGGCCTCGACCACCAGCTGGTAGCGGGAGCGCGGGGCATAGGTGGACAGCTTGCCGGTGCAGATCACTTCTAGGCCGTCTTCGGGTTGAAAGCGCAGTTTTCCAGTGCTACCGCGCCAGACGACGCTATCGATCACGGCCCGGTCGTCCTTCAGGGAAAAATACATATGGCCCGACCGCGCCGCCATGAAGCCCGAGACTTCGCCTCGGACGCGGACATAGCCAAAGTTGTCTTCCACCGTCTGTTTGACCGCCGCCGCAATCTCGGAGACCGAATATTCCGGCAGGTTGGGCGCGGCATCAATTTCCTTTTCGCCCATCGTCTCACAATCCTCTATCAACTGCTGCCGCTCTTGCCTGGCTATGATACAAGGGGCCGAACATGAGTAAACAATAAGAGGTTCGACGGCATGCATGTTCTGGTCATTGGCGCGGGCGGGCGGGAGCACTCGCTTTGCTGGGGAGTGGCGCGGTCGTCTCTGGCCAGCCGGTTGAGTTGCGCGCCGGGTAATGGCGGTATAGCCCAACTGGCCGATTGCGTTGATATTGCGGTCAACGATTTTGACGGCATTATTGCCTATTGCCGGGATCAGGCGGTGGATTTCGTGATTGTAGGACCGGAAGATCCCCTGGTCGGCGGCTTGGTGGACCGCCTGGAGGCGGCCAATATCCTGGCGTTCGGCCCGAATGAACGGGCGGCGATCCTGGAGGGCTCAAAAGTCTTCACCAAGAACTTGTGCAAGCGGCACAACATTCCCACCGCCGCCTTCGAACGTTTTTCCGATATTGCCGAGGCCCGCGCCTATATTCAGGATCGGGGCGGGCCCATCGTGGTCAAGGCGGATGGCCTGGCAGCAGGCAAGGGCGCCATTGTCTGCCGAACCACAGAGGAAGCCCTGGCGGCGGCGGAAAATATCCTTGGCGGCCAATTCGGGGCGGCGGGCAATGAAATCGTTGTCGAACAATTCATGGTTGGCGAGGAAGCGAGTTATTTTGCCCTGTGCGACGGCCGCAACGCGCTGCCCCTGGCTACGGCCCAAGACCACAAAACGGCGTTCGATGGCGATGTGGGGCCCAATACGGGCGGCATGGGGGCCTATTCCCCGGCCCCGGTGATGACGGACGAGATGTGCCAAAAAACCATGGAACGTATCATCCTGCCGACCATGCGAGCCATGGAACAGGATGGCCGTCCCTTCAAGGGCGTGCTGTACGCCGGTTTGATGATCACGGAACGCGGGCCGCAATTGATCGAATACAACGTCCGCTTTGGCGATCCGGAGTGCCAGGTCTTGCTGGCGCGTTGGCAGAGTGACCCTCTGGCCGCCCTGTTGGCCGCCGCCAAGGGTCAATTGGCGGGCTATGAAGTGGATTGGTCGGAGCGGGCCGCCGTAACGGTGGTCATGGCCAACAATGGCTATCCAGGCGACTATGCCAGGGGCAGCGAGATCAAGGGTATCGCGGCAGCTGAGGCCATTGCCGGCGTCTCGGTCCTGCACGCGGGCACCAGGCTGGAAGACGGACGGATTTTCGCCAATGGCGGACGGGTGCTGGGCGTGACGGCCCAGGGCCGAGACATCCGAACCGCGCGGGCGCGTGCCTATCAGGGCGTGGCGGCGATCGATTGGCCGGAAGGCTTTTGCCGTAGTGACATTGGCTGGCGCGCCGTTCAGCGGGAAGATGAGCTGGAGGCGCAGGGCGAAGGGTGAGCGGCCGCGCGGAAAAAACCCGGGCCAACTGGCTGGCCATCCTGGCGAGGTTCAAGGACGACCCCGATCAGGCTGCCAACAGCGCCATGTGGTCGCCGAGCCTCGATGGCGCCTCGCGGGACGAGCTGACCGCTATCCAGAACGAGAAACTGGCGGTCATGACGCCGTTTCTTTACGAGAATAGCCTCTTCTACCGGGAACGCTTTGACCGTTTGGGCCTGGCGCCCACCGATATCGCCAGCGTAGAGGATCTGATTAAGTGGCCGGTGGTGGATAAATCCGAAATGACGGTGGATGTGGAAAACCATACGCCCTTTGGCCGTTACTCCACCATGTCCGACGAAATCTGGTGCAGCCGAGGCTGGATGCTGTTTTCCACCTCCGGCACCACGGGTACGCCCCGGGTCTTCCGCTATTCCCAGATCGACCGGGAATACTGGGCCTGGTCCAACGCCCGGGCCATGCACGCCATGGGTTTCACGCCTACGGATACGGTTTTCATGATGACCGGCTATGGCACCCACGTCTGGGCCTGGGGGGTGCAGATGGGCCTGGCCAAAATGGGTATCGGGCTGATCCCCGGCGGCGGCATGGACGGGCCGATGCGGGCGGGCATGGTGGACCGGTTCAAGCCGACCGTACTTTGTTGTACCCCCTCCTATGCCCTGTATCTGGGCCGGCTGTTGCAGAATATGGGCCTGGACCCCGCGGCAAGTTCGGTGAGGACTTTGTTCTGCGCCGGCGAGCCGGCCATGGCCATTGGCCCAACACGGCGAAAGCTGGAAGATTTGTGGGGTGCGCGCCTGGTTGAGTTCTATGGCTGTACCGAGGCCGCGCCACAGGCGGGCGGCTATGCCTGTTCCGCCATGGGCCAGAATGGTGAAGACTATTTCCTGCATTTGATGGAAGACGTACAAATCTGGGAAACCGTGAACCCAGAATCCCTGGCACCGACACCGGTGGGCGTAAGGGGCCTGTCGGTCTGCACCAATTTGATCTCGGAAAGTTCGCCGCAGTTGCGGTTTCTGGTGGGTGATTTTACCACCCTAAACCAGGATACCTGCGCCTGCGGCCGTAGCCACGCCCGTGCCATGGGCTGTTTCGCGGGCCGGGCCGACGACCTGATCAACCTACGCGGCATCAAATTCTTCCCCACCCAGATCGAAAAGGCCGTGCGCTCCATTCCAGATCTGGGAGATGAATTCCAGATCGTTCTGTCCTCCCGATCCGAGGACGGCATGGATGTGATGAAAATCGTGGTGGAGCATGCTGATCATGGCCCCGGATCGGCCCTGACCAATCAGGTCGTCACCGCCGTCCGCACGGAAATCGAGCTGCGCGTCGATGTCGATGTGGTCGCCCCCGACACCCTGCCAAAGACCGAATTCAAGGCCAAACGTGTGCAGGACGAACGCAACAAGAGCTGATTGTTGTTAGTGGAGTGCCCGCTGTAGAAAACGTGCGATATGGATGGCCTCGCGGCCACTGCCGTGTTTGATCTGTTGCCGGCAGGAGGTGCCGTTGGCGATCAATGTGGTTGTCACTGGCGCCGCGCGAACCGCAGGCAATAACGCCGCCTCGCCCATGGCCTGTGATGCTTCATAGGTATCGGCGCCATAGCCGAAGGCGCCGGCCATGCCGCAACAGCTGGACGCCACGGTTTCCACCTCCACATCGGGCAACAGGCCCAGGGTGGAGGTCATGGCCGCCATGGTCTGATGAGCCTTTTGGTGGCAATGGCCATGCACCAAAACGGTTCCCGTTTCGCCCCCAGCCAGGTTCAAATCCAAGTGACCCGCCGCCTGTTCCCCTGCCAGATATTCTTCCAGTAACATGGCAGTTTTCGCCAGGGCTTCCGCGCCTTCACCCGGCAGCACGGCAAGTAGTTCATCGCGCAGAGTTAGCAGGCAGGACGGCTCCAGCCCCAGGACGGGCAGGCCGCGGGCAACGAAGGGGGCGAGGGCGGCGACCGTGCGGGCCATTTCCTCCCGCGCCTGATCCACCAACCCAACGGAAAGAAACGTGCGGCCGCAACAAAGCCGCCGGCCGCCATTCGGGGCTTGGGCGATATGCACGCGCCGGCCCGCCGCCGTCAGCACGGCGATGGCGGCATGCAGATTTTCCGCCTCAAATGCAGTGTTGAAGGTATCGGCGAGTAGTACCACCTCCCGGCCATCTTCTGGTCCGTAGGCGCTTTGGTCCGGCTGGAAAACATCCCCGCGCCAGCGCGGCAAGAGGCGTTTGGCCGTAAAGCCGAACAGCCGCTCGCTCAACCAGGCTAGGCCTGGCAGGGTATCCCGCAGGTTCATCAGGGGGGCGAGGCGCGCAGCCCAGGGGGCATAGCGCGGCAGGTAGGCCACCAGTCGGTCGTGCCAGGAAATGCCCGATCGCTTGGCCCGCTGGTATTGCACCTCGATCTTCATGGCCGCCATGTCGACGCCCACGGGGCATTCCCGCTTGCAGCCCTTGCAGCCGACGCACAGCGACATGGCCTCGGCCATGGCGTCCGAATGCAAGGCGTCCGGGCCCAATTGTCCCGAGATACCCAGGCGCAACAGATTAGCCCGACCGCGGGTGACATGGGCCTCGTCCCGGGTGACCTGAAACGAGGGGCACATGACGCCGGCCAGGCCCAACTTGCGGCAGGCCCCGTTGTTGTTGCACATTTCCACCGCACCGGCGAAACCGCCCCAGGCCGACCAATCCAGCCCGGTCTCGAGCTTCCCGGTTTGATAGCCCGGTTTGAAGCGGAACAGCCGGCGGTCGTCCATTTTCGGCGGCGCTACAATCTTGCCCGGATTGAACAGCCCCTTGGGATCAAGGATCTGCTTCACCTCGGCAAAATTATCCACCATGCGCTGGCCGAACATAGGCAGATGGAACTCGGATCGAACTAGGCCATCGCCATGTTCGCCGGAATGGCTGCCCTTGTACTCCCGCACCATGGCGAAGGCTTCCTCGGCCATGGCACGCATTTTTACTGCTCCATCCGCCGCCTTCAGGTTGACCACGGGGCGTACGTGCAGGCAACCGACCGAGGCATGGGCGTACCAGGTGCCCGTGGTGCCATGCTTGGTGAAAACCTTGGTCAGGCGGTCGGTATATTCGGCCAGGTCCTCCAGGCGCACGGCGCAGTCTTCAATGAAGGATATCGGTTTGCCGTCGCCCTTCATGGACATCATGATGTTCAGGCCGGATTTGCGCACCTCCCAAACCTCGGCCTGGAAACCGGGGTCCGTGGCCTCGACCACGGCGCCGGGGAAGCCCAGATCGCCCATCAGTTCCACCAGCTGAGCCAGCTTTCGCAACTGCTCATCACCATCATCGCCGGCGAATTCCACCAGTAGCAAGGCTGCTGGCGCGCCTTCGACGAAACGTTCGATAGTAGGACGGAACAGCTCGATCTCGCGTGCCAGATCGATCATAGTACGGTCCACCAGTTCCACCGCCGCCGGCCCCAGCTTGACGATATGCCGGGTCGCGTCCATGGCCGCGTAAAAGTTTGGAAAATGGCAAATGCCCAGCACCTTGTTGGGCGGGATCGGCGCCAGGTTCAGCTCGATCGCCGTGGAAAAGGCCAGGGTCCCTTCCGAGCCGACCAACAGATGCGCCAGGTTTTCCGAACCGACGCCCGGCACCAGGGCATCGATGTTGTAACCTCCCACCCGGCGTTGGATGTGCGGGTCATGCAGGTCCGGATAGCGGGCAGCGATTTCTGCCGCTTCCCGCCGGCCCAGCTGCAGCAAGGGTTCGGCAATCTCGCGGTAGTGTTGCGGGATTCCCCCGGCCTGAAAATCGCCTGGGATGGGACCGAAATGCAATTGGCTGCCATCCGCCAGCAAGGCATCGATGGCGTGGACATTCTCCACCATGCGGCCGTAACGGATGGAGCGCGCGCCGCAGGAATTATTGCCGGTCATGCCGCCAATAGTAGCCCGGGACGAGGTCGAGACGTCCACGGGGAAGAATAACCCATGGGGCCGTAGATAGGTGTTCAATTGATCCAGCACCAGGCCCGGCTGTACCGTCACCCGCCGGTTAGCGACATCCAGGGCAATGACCCCGGCCAGGTTTTTGGAGACATCCAGCACCAGGGCTTCACCCACAGTCTGCCCGCATTGGGAGGTGCCGGCCCCCCGTGGCAGAATGGCAATGCCCTCGTCCCCTGCGATCTGGATGGCGCGGCGCACGTCCGCCTCGTCATGGGGCACCACCACGCCGATGGGTTCGATCTGATAGATTGAGGCATCGGTGGCATAGCGGCCCCGTGAGGCGCCATCGAAGAGAACCTCGCCACGCAATTCCCGGCGCAGACGCGCCGCCAGGGCGCTGTCGCCAATGCGGCCGGTTCCGGTATAGGGCGCCCCCGTATAAGGGACGCCAGTAGAGGGGGCGGCTACGACTCACCCTCCCGGGCCCGCTCGCGCAGCACGAATTTTTGGATTTTGCCAGTGGAGGTTTTCGGCAGTTCGGCGAAGATCACCTCGCGCGGGCATTTGTAATGGGCCATGTTGTCCCGGCAGTAATCGATGATCTCCTGGGCCGTAGCCTCCGCGCCGGGCTTCAGCTCGATAAATGCCATCGGGGTTTCGCCCCATTTCTCGTCCGGCTTAGCCACTACCGCTACCGCCGCGACCTTTGGGTTAGCGTACAATACATCCTCGACCTCAATGGAAGAAATATTTTCACCGCCCGATATGATAATATCTTTCGAACGGTCCTTCAATTCTACATAGCCGTCGGGGTGCCACACACCCAGATCGCCGGTGTGGAACCAGCCCCCCGCAAAGGCCTCCTTGGTGGCCTTGGGGTTTTTCAAATAGCCCTTCATGGTGACATTGCCGCGCATGAACACTTCGCCCATGCTTTCGCCGTCCATGGGCAGGGGTTCCAGGGTCTCGGGGTCGGCCACCATCAAGCCCTCCTGCACCTGATAGGCCACCCCCTGGCGCGCCTTCAGCCGGGATTGCTCGTTGATCGGCAGGGCATCCCATTCCGATTTCCAGGCGCTGACCACGCAGGGGCCATAAACCTCCGTCAGGCCGTAAACATGGGTGACGTTGAAGCCCTGGCGTGCCATGTCCGCCAGGACCGAGGCGGGCGGCGGGGCGGCGGCGGTGAACATGTTCACCGTATGGGGCAGTGGGCGCTTTTCCGCATCCGAGGCGCCGGTGATGACCTGCATGACGATGGGCGCGCCGCACATATGGGTCACCTTATGATCGGCGATAGCGTCATAGATCGAGCCCGGCGCCACTGCGCGCAAACAGACATGGGTGCCGGCAATGGCGGTGATAGACCAGGCAAAGCACCAGCCGTTGCAATGGAACATGGGCAGAGTCCACAAATACACCGGATGGGCGGGCAGGTTCCAGGCCACGATATTGCCCATGGCATTTAGATAGGTGCCCCGGTGGCTATAGACCACGCCCTTAGGATTGCCCGTGGTGCCGGAGGTATAGTTCAACGAGATGGCTTCCCATTCATCCCCCGGCGGCGACCATGGATGGTCCTCCTCGCCGGTCTCTAGGAACGCCTCGTAATTCATCTCGCCCAGGCTCTTGCCCCCCGGCCCGGCCGGGTCTTCTATATCGATCACCAGGGGGCGGTTCTTGACCAGGGCCAGGGCCGCTTCGATCACGGCGCTGAATTCCGTATCCGTGATCAGCAATTTGCATTCGCCATGATCCAGGATGAAGGCGATCTCCACCGCGCTCAGGCGGTAGTTCAGTGCGTTCAAAACGGCACCCTGCACGGGCACCCCGAAGGTGGCTTCGAAGGCGGCGGTGACGTTCGGCGCCATCACCGATACCGTATCGCCCTTGCCGATGCCCTTCTTGGCCAGGGCCGAAGCCAGGCGCAGACAGCGGCGGTGGGTCTGGTCCCAGGTATAACGCGCCGCGCCATCGATGACCGAGGGGTAATCGGGATAGGTAAAGGCGGTCTTGGCCAAAAAGCTCAAGGGCGAGAGCGCCTGATAATTGGCCGCCGTGATCGGCAGGTCGGTCTCGAACGGATTGGCGCTCATATGCAGTTCCTCAGCTGGGGTGTCTGGATGACAGGCAATGGCCGGGGCCAATTTATCGCCTGCCAGGGCGGCGGTCCAGCCGCAAGGGCGCTTTCCCGGCACGCGCCGGATATGTTATACCCCCCCCGCCGGCAAGTTAACCGCCCCTGGGCGCCCATAGCTCAGCCGGATAGAGCACTTGATTCCTAACTTATAACTCAATTCTAAATACACAATTATTATAATGATTACAATATGTTATACTACACAATAACCCTTGGTAAATGATTTTTGGAGAATACTGCCAGTCGTTCTTGTATGGAAATGGTAGAAAGAGTTAGTGAGAAAATGTGCGCACGTAACTCAGTTGGATAGAGTGCCTGATTCCTAATCAGGGAGCCGCAGGTTCGAGTCCTGCCGTGCGCACCACTTCCTGATCAAGCAGAAGCGCGCCGGCCGATCCGTGGCCGCGTATGGCATCGCGGTCATGAGCAATACCTTGCTTAACTATGCCGAGGTCAAACCCGACCTTCTGTCGCACGTTGTTGATGCGGCACCCTCGAAATAAGGCAAGTTCGTACTAGGCTCACGCATCCCGGTTATGCCACCTGATGAATTAATACGGAGAAAACCTGGCTTTGCCCGGATTCTACCATGGAATATTGCCCCAGAGGTCACGACGCAGCATGGATATATAAGCGACTGGGGTGGAAAGTTAGTGGTCTCGATTCCGAAATTAGAAGTGTTATAGCGCGATGTCGGCCCCGCCGTCGCCTTACCTAAATCGTTTCAATCAATTTTCGCATGCCTTCGCCGATGCGGGCCAGGCCGGCCTGGTAGATAAATCGGTCCCAACCGATGCAAAAGTGGCGAACGCCCAGGTCTATATAGCGCTTGGCCTGCTCCACCTCGGCGATCTCGATGCGCGGGGCGATGCCGTATTCCAGGGATTTCTTGATCACCGCTTCTTCGAAGGGTCGAATTTCGGGCTTGTGCATGAGGCTAGGCTCGCCACGGGAAAAGCCGAAATCCGCCGGGCCCCATTGGGTCATATCGACGCCCTTGGCTTTGGCCGTTTGCAAGATTTTGTCGATATTGTCCAGAGCGACACTCTTCTCGATCATGATCAGGAACACGGTGGCGTTCAGGTCGTCGAGATAACCGTCCGGTTGATAACCACTTAATGCCGGGCGGCGCAATTTCACGCCCATCTGGCCGCCCCTATCGGGGGTGTCGGCGGCAATAGTAGAGTGGCAGGCTGTGACGTCTCCGGCTTCCCGGATATCGGTGAACAACACCGCCTTGAAACCAGCGCCAAGGGCCGCCTGGGCCCAAAACCCCTGGCTCTCCTGGTCGGGTTTCAACATCAAGGGTAGATTAGCGCACTGGCCGGCGCGGGCCATGTGATAGAGCAACTGCATATCGAAGGCGGAATATTCGGCGCAATATTCGCCGTAGTCGAACAGGCCCGTATCGCCGATGATTTCGGGTATATCCGCGTCGGTGGAGAGAAAATGGGTGCCCATTGTCGCGGCGCCCGCGTTCAGCTTTTCCCGTAAGGTATTGGTCATGATCATGCCGAGACGTCCTATGCTTGCTTAAAGTAAGGCTATCGGCTCTTCACCGCCGCCATTGGCGGCCGAGACATAGCCGCTGTAGATCGTGGAAATACAATCGGCGGCCAGCTCGCTGTTACTTTCCACAGCGTCGCCATGGGCCGCCGCGCGGTAGAAGGCCTCGATCTCCTGGGGAAAGCCGTGGGAGAAATCCTCGTCCGGCGCGGTCATAGCCCAGCCCTGTTTGGTACCGATCTTTTCCACCACATAAATATCGTCGAACTGGCTTTCCACCGGGTTGTAGGTCTGCAATTGGTTCGAGGGGTTGAGATTGCAAATCGTCCGGTGATTTCCGGCGCAAACCTCCAACCAGTTATGCACCCCGCCCAGCACGATGTCGGAGGCAAACACCGTTGCGATGGTACCATCCTGAAAGGTGACATGGGTCATGGCGAAATCCTCAATATCCACATAATCGGCTCGGATATGCCCGGTATCGACAAACTCGGGCAATTGGGTCAGGGCATGGGTGCGCGCGGTCACGGTGGCCGGCCGGATCGGTATACCGAAACGGGCCCGGCCTTCGACCTTTTTCAGATACAGCGCGGCGGCCAACGGATGGCAGCCCTTGCCGATCATAGCGCCGCCGCCCGCTAAATTCCAATGGCCATAGCTGGGCGCATGGCTGCCTGAATGGGCTTCCTCGCCATGCATCCACAGAATTTGTCCTTTAGTTTTTTCCAGGATTTCCCGTTCTTTCTGGATGGTCGGAGCATAAACCCAGTTCTCGGCATAGAGAATACGGGCGGTCGAGGCAGCCTCCGCCGCCAGCATGCGCTTGATGCTGTCCAGGGCGCCGGTGCGGACCTGGGTCATGGAGGCCGTGCGGCCATCGAAGTTTTCAGCGCCGTCACCAAAAAATCCCGTTAGCGGTTTCTCAACAATGGGAAAGACGCCGCGCGCCAGGGCCTGCACCGCCACCGCCTCATGCAGAGCGGGCGGAATGCAGATATGCAGTACGTCAATGCTCTCCAACAAGGCGGCAAGGTCATCAAAGGCCTGAATGCCGTGCTTTTGCGCGAAACCTTGTGTGCTAGCCTGGGTCTTGGCATGGACGCCGACGACCTCGACGTCGGCGCCATGGATCCGCCGGGCAGCCTCAAGGTGAAAGCTGGCGGAAAAGCCAGCGCCAGCGATACCGGCGCGCATCTTCGTCTTGCTCATGCTTTTGCTCCCCCTGCAAATTCCGTGACGACGGTGCCGCGCGCCGGATTGGCTTATGGTTCTGTTGGTGTAACCTAAACACTGATTCGTCTCCTACCAAACACCCATCACCTGCCGGGCGGCCCATGGCTGTAGATTTTAATTTCGAGATCAAGCGCTCTGACCGGCGCAAAACCATGAGCCTGCAAATCCGCGACGGCCGGGTCCAGGTCATGGTGCCCACGCGGACGCCGGAGCGGCGAATCCAGGCGTTATTAGACCAACATACGCCGTGGATCCACAAGAAGCTGGAAGAACAGGCCGCCCGTCCCACCTCACGGCCTAAGGCCTATGTGGCGGGAGAGGTTTACTGCTTTCTTGGCGAAGATTACCAGTTAAAGATTGTCGAAGGGGCGCCCTGGCCAACGGAACGGTCGGGGGAAAACCTGATTGTAACCCTGCCGGCACGGTTTGCGGACGGTGGGCGGGAAGCAAAGGTCAAGGACCGCCTTTACCAATGGTACCGGCAATCAGCCTTAGAGGAGTTCCGGGTCAGAACCGAAAGCTGCGCCCGGCGCCTTGCCGTCTCGCCAAAGCTCGTCAAGGTGAAGGCTTACAAGCGTCGCTGGGGCAGTTGCAGCGTCAGCGGCGAAATTACTTATAATTGGCGGCTGATCATGGCGCCGGCTATGGTCGTGGACTACGTCGTCGCCCATGAAGTAGCCCATCTGATCCAGCACAACCATTCGCCGGCTTTCTGGCGCATTGTCGAAGGGCTGATGCCCTATTACCGCGGCCAGCAGGCCTGGCTGAACAAGAACGGCGGCACCCTCACCCTTTAGGCCGGACAGCTTCCGAGCGGCCCCATTAGAGCGGACCGGGGCCATGCCACCAATGTTCGAACGGATTGGCGTGCCGGATGCGCTGGATGGTTTCCTCGGATACGCGCGGCAGACCGCTGTTGGCGATCACGTGATTGACGTTGGCCAGACCCAAAAGGCTTTCCCCAACCTGGGAAAATGGGAAATCGGTGCCGAAAAAAATCTTGTCGGTGATGGCATATTCCTGGGCCGAAATAAGAATGTTCCAGAACTGCCAGGGCCGGTAGAAAATCGCCGCGATCTCGCAATATACATTGGGCCGCTTACGCACGACGGCGATGCAGTCTTCGTACCAGGGATGGCCCATGTGGGCGCAGATGATCTTCAGATCTGGAAAGCGGGCCGCCACCGGGTCCACATGAAGGGCCCGGCCCATGTCCACCGGTGCATCTTGGGCAAAGGTGGTGCCCATATGCAGGGTCAACGGCAGGTCATTGGCCTGGCAATATTCGTAAATGGGCGTCATGCGGGGATCGGACAGGGGAACGCCCGTGTAAATCGGGCCGGATTTCACCCCTTTCAGGCCCAGTCCCTCGATGCTGTGGGTCAGCCGTTCCATATAACCGGCATCCATCGGGTCCACGAATGCGAAGCCGACGAATTTATCCGGATAGCGGGCGACCGCATCCGCGACCGCCCCGTCATCACCGTCCACCCCGGCGGATTTGCGATAGCGGGGTGAAAACAATATGGCTTTGTCGACCGCAGCCATGGCTCCGTGGACGGTATCCGCGTCCGCCTTCAGGCCATAACCACCGTCGGCGCGCACCCGGGCCATCTGTTCGGCGTAAAGCGGCGTGAAATGTTCGTCATTCCACAGGTTCACGTGACAATCGACAATCATGGGGTCCACCAAATATAGGTCGCGGCGCAATGCGCATTATGACGCAGACGTACAATCCCGCACTTAGGCGATTTTATCGTCAGGCTGGCGGTAAGCCCCGTAAATTGTTTTATCAGGTGCCCGCAATGTCCGTTACCACCGGCCAGCATCATGTGGTCTACCGATGCAACAATGCCCAGGAAACCGTGGATTTCTATACCAATATCGTGGGTATGGACTATGTTATGGCGAATTTCAAGGATCAGGTCCCGTCGACCAAGAAGCCCGATCCATATAAGCACATATTTTCGAGATCGGCCCCGGCAGCTATCTGGCATTTTTTGAACTGCCAAATTCGCCGGCCATGGGCAAGGATCCCAATACGCCGGAATGGATTTAGCACATCGCCTTTGCGGTACCGGACATGGATTCCCTGTTGACCGCCAAGGCGCGGCTTGAAGCCAACGGCATCGACGTCCTCGGCCCCATTGATCATACGCTGTTCAAATCAATTTACTTTTTTCAATCCCAACGGCCAGCGCCTGGAACTGGCTGCCAATACGGGGAATTGGAAAAAGGCCGCGGATGCCGCCCCCGCTATGCTGGACGCCTGGAACACTAACGGCAGCGCGGGCGATTTGGGCAGCTGGTTCCACGCCAAGGAACTGGGCAAGGATTAGCGCGGCCGCCCCTGCACCATAGCGTTGATTTTGTGCAGCCGGCCGTCGGTGATACCCATGGCCTGCAACTGCCGCACCGCGCTGTCCAGGTATTCAGGATTGGCGCCCGATAGGCCACGGGCGCTGCCTACGACATCCGCGGCATGACGATGGTCCAGCCTGCCGGCGTATTGAGGATGGCCGCGGTTGGCCCGGAAGGTCAGGGCCGTGACCACGCCAGTCGCCAGATGGACATGATGTAGCAAGGCCTGGTAGCCATCGGTGACCAATTCGCGGCTATAGAGATAATCCGCGACCTCCGCCTTTTGGTCGGCGGCGATACGATAGGCCATACCCTGGCAGGAACCGCCCGCATCCAGGCCCAGGACTAATCCAGGCCGGGCGCGGGTGCCGCGATGCACCCAGGACCAGACGCACAAGGACCGGTGATAGCTAAATACGCGCCCCGGGCAGCATTCTTCATGCTCAAAACCCGGCCGCCACATGATCGAACCGTAGCCGAAGACCCAAAGATCGCCGGGCGGCAGGACTAGGTTGGGTATGGTGTAATTTGGAGCGGGGATATTCACGTTATGCGCCTGTATCGATTGTGGTCTTGAATTAAAGCACCGCCGCGATTTTGGCAATCGGCCCCGGTTACTGATTTGCGCAGCGACTTGGCGGTTACGGCCGTGGCGGCTATAACGCGGGCCAGCAGCGAGGTGCCATGCGTTATTACCTGTTGGTTGGAACTATCGCCGCCCTGGCGGCGGCCTGGAGCGGCGGCTGGATTTACATCGCGGATCAGATGCGCGCGGAGATACAGAGGCTCGCGAAGCAAAAAACCCAGGGGCAGGAATTGACCTATCGTGACATGGAGATCACGGGCTTTCCCTTCCGCGTACAGGTGAACATGAGCAAGCCGCGTATCGTAGTGCGCGGCGGGCCATTGCCATTTAGCTGGGAGACGGATCAGATCAAGGCGGTCGGACACTCCTGGCAGCCGCGGCATATTCTGTTTGATTTGACAGGGCAGCATCAGCTCGCGGTGAATGTGGGTCGGCAGTGGCGAAAACTAATACTGCAAAACGGTGCCGCCATGGCCAGCGTCGAGACGGCTGCTGACGGCAAGTTGGAACAGCTTTCCCTTAATATCAACAAACCCTGGCTGCGCTACAGAGGCGTCTCGGTCTTGCGGGGCGCGCGCCTGCAATTTCATGCGCGGCCGGCGCCAGGGCAATCCAATGGCATGGATCTCGCCCTGCGCGCCGATGCCCTTGAAGTGATTGAGGGCGCGCTACCCGCCGGCTTGATCAATATGCCCCGCACGGCCAGGCTGGTTGATCTGCAAGCCACGGCGACCGGCCTGCCAGAGGGCGCATTCACCGCCGGCCAATTGGGGCGGTGGCGCGACGACGGCGGTACTTTGGAAATCACGGCGTTTCGTGCGCAATGGGGTGATATGGAAATCTACGTCACCGGCAGCCTGGCCCTGGATAACGAGATGCGGCCCATCGGTGCCTTGACCGCGCGGATCAAGGGACACGACGAACTGCTCGACATGTTAGTGGTCGGCGGCATGATGAAAAAGAACGCCGCCGCCGCGGCCCGCGCCGTGCTGGGCTTGCTGGCCGCCGCCGGCGGCGGCGTTCTTTCCGTGCCGGTGCGGCTGCAGGATGGCCAGCTATTCCTGGGCCCCGCCCCGGTGGCCCGGCTGGGCCCCTTATTGCAAAATAACGCCGAACGAGACTAGTCGTTAATCCGAGTCAGTATTCGAGTCAGAACGGCGACCGAAGTCGGGGGCGGCGGTGTCCTGACCGGCCTGGATAATTCGCTGGCGAATATTCCGCGACTCGCTGAACATGCGCAATAGTGTGTCCCCTTGGCCCCAGCGGATTGCCCGTTGCAAGGCAAACAGATCCTCGCTAAAGCGGCCCAGGGTTTCCAGCACCGCCTCGCGGTTATTGAGGAAGACATCGCGCCAAAATTCCGGGTCGGAGGCCGCGATACGGGTGAAATCGCGAAAGCCGCCGGCGGAATATTTCACCACTTCGCCCTGGGTCACAGTTTCCATGTCATCCGCCGTGTTGACGATGTTGTAGGCGATCAGATGCGGCAGGTGGGAGGTGATGGCCAGCACCAGGTCGTGCCGGTCGGCCGCCATGATCTCGACCCGGCTACCCAAGGCCTGCACGAACGCGGTTAACTGTTTTACCGCCTGCCCGTCTGCCCCTTCGTCGGGGGTCAGAATCCACCAACGGTCATCAAACAGTGTCGCAAAGCCCGCCTCAGGACCGGATTTTTCGCTACCCGATACGGGGTGCCCCGGCACCAGGTGCACGCCATCGGGGATATGGGGGCCCAAATCGCGCGCGACACAGCCCTTGACCGAACCGACGTCGGTGACGATGGCGCCAGGCCTCAGACCGCGGGCCATGGCTTGGCCAACCGTCGCATAGCTGCCCAGATGTGAGCAGACAATGACCAGATCGGCGCCGGCCACGGCGTCGGCCGGATCTTCGTACATGGCATCGACGATACCTAATTCAATGGCCTTGTCCCGGGTCTTCGCGGTCCGGGCGCAGCCAACGATACTCGTCGCCATGCCGGCCCGGCGGGTGGCACGGGCGATCGACGAGCCGATCAGGCCAACGCCGATCAGGGCGAGACGGTCAAAATGCGGCGGCACGGGCGAGGACGGGGCGTTATCGGTTTCAGATGCCATTGACGGACCCTAAAAACTCTTCCATGGCCGCGACCGCCGCCCAGTTTTCCTCTTCCAGGCCGACCGTGAAGCGTAAATGGGCGGCCAGGCCATAGGCCGCAATGCCACGGGGCAGAATGCCCCTCGCGCGCAGGAATTCCGCTGCCGCCCCAGCCGAACGCGGCCCTTCGGTGCCAAAATGCACGGTCAGGAAATTGCCCACGCTGGGAATGCATTGCAGGCGCAAGCGGCGGCATTCGTCGTGCCACCAGGCCAGCCAGCGATCGTTATGGGCCCGCGCCGCATCTACGTGCCCGATATCATGCAAGGCCGCCAGACCGGCGGCCTGGGCCGCCGCGTTGACATTGAACGGCGAGCGCACTCGATGAAAGACCAGGGCGATCTTCTCCGGGCAATAGGCCCAGCCAAGGCGCAGGGCGGCCAGGCCATAGATTTTGGAAAAAGTCCGAGTCATGACCACGTTGTCGTGGCTCTCGATCAGCTCTATGCCCGGCGCATAGTCGTTGCGGCTGACAAACTCGGCATAGGCGTCGTCTATCACCAGCAAGACGTTTTCCGGCAGGCCGGCGTGCAAACGTACCAGTTCCGATGCCGGCAAATAGGTGCCGGTCGGATTATTAGGATTGGCCAGAAAGACCATTTTGGTCCGTTCCGTCAGCACCGCCAATATGGCATCGACCGAGGCGGTGAACGCATCCTCAGCCGCCTTTACGGGCGTCGCGCCGCTGGCCAGGGCGCCCAGCGGATACATCAGGAAACCATGTTCGGTGTAGACCACCTCGTCGCCCGGCCCGGCGTACGAGTGAATGAGGTGGCTGATAATTTCGTCAGAGCCGTTACCGCAAATGATCCCCTTGCTGTCCAGGCCATACATCTCGGCCAGCCCGGCACGCAAATCAGTGCTGCCGCCTTCGGGATAGCGGTGCAAAGTCTCCGCCATCCCCCGAAACGCGGCCACGGCCTTGGGCGAAGGACCGGTTGCCGACTCGTTCGACGATAGCTTGACGACACGGGCCAAGCCTTCAACCGAAGCATCACCGCCCACATAGGGCGTGATATCCATGATGCCCGGGTTCGGCGCCGGCGTGGTCATGGGTTTTGTCCAGCCGGATCGATGGCCAGCGCCTGTGGATAGGCCCCCAGAATAGAGACCCGAGACAGCCCTTCGCCCATTTTTTCATGGAAGGTAATCATCGACGGGTCGTGATAGTTGACCAGCCCATCCAATTCGATCAACTGCAGACGCAAGCCAATCTGGTCCTGTTCATGGACGGCCACGGGCTGAACGGTAAAGCCACATTGACCCAACTGGTCCGCCACCCGGGCGCGGGAGACATCCAGATCGGTTTCGACCACCACCAGGGTCACGTCCTGGCCACTGGCTGCCGGCACCAGTTTTGCCACTGCCAGGGCCTCCAGCCGTTCAAACCGTCCGGTGGCGGAGGCAAAGAAGGGCAGGCGCCAGATTACACGTGGCCCCGACTGGTCATTTGCCTGGGAGGCCAGGGCCGGCCACCAGGGGTTTTCCTCGCCGCCCTGGGGAAACGGCAACAGCCCGATGGCGCCCGGTTCATCATCGACGATGCGCATCACCACGGATGGTGAGGTGTGCAGGGTCATGGGAACGGAAGAGCCGAAATGGTTGCGCGCCATGTCCCAAAATCCGACCGAGAGCGAGGGAGCACAGACGGCGACACTCATGGGGCCTTGCAACGCCGTCGACCCGTTGATCAACTCACGCCAAATGCGAATTACCGTGGCGGTCGGCAATTGTCCCCGGTGCCGTTTCGCCAGGGCGCGCACGACTTCCGCCTCGCGGTTCGGACGCATGGCGAAGTCATTGTCGCCCTGAGCCCGTTTCGCCGTGGCGATCTGATCGATCAGGGCGGTCCGCTGTACAATCTTGTCATGCAAATGCCCATCGATCTCGTCAATCTGGCGGCGCAAATCTTCGAGGCTTGGCGTATTGTTCAGCATTATTATGATCCTAGCCAAAGGCAGTCGGTTCGCAAGATGGGTACGGATGGCGGTGATACACGTCCCGCCCAATATGGGCAAGCCAAAGACACGGCTAAAATTTCCGCGATGAGATAACATTGACACCGCAGTGGCCCCTACATTGTACCCACAATCGGGATGGGGTCATGGCGGGGGTGGCCCGGGAATAGCAGTGATCCGCCCATCGAACCAGCCGCCGATGGGGTTGCTACCCTTGTGATGGCGCAAGCCACTCATTGCTGCAGCGCAGGCAGAACCTGTTGTTCCAGCAAGGACAGGGAACGGGCCGCGTTAAGATCGGTGGAGAGGCCAAGGCGGCCCCCGACGACAACCTTTTCCAAACCCAGGCGGGCCAGGGCGCCCAGACGTTCCAGACAGGTTTCCGGTGGGCCGACAATGGCGAAGTGATCGATGAAATCGTCGGTCACAGTGCCGGCCTGGCAGGAGTCGCCCCGGGTATGTTTGTTCATGTCGTATGCGCCGATCAGATCATGCAAAACCTTCGCCGCCGTATCCGACCACGGTCCCGTGGTGCGCCCATGCATGACGTTGAAACGGGCAAAGGTCGTCAGGCCGCCGCGCACCAGGTTCCGGGCGGCGGCCATGTCGTAGTGGCAGGCCATATTGATATAGGTGCCAAAGGCCACGCCGTCGGGTTCCAGGCCGGCTTTCTGCCGTGCTGCCCGCGCCTCGGCGATTCCCCAGGCCAGGCGGTCGGTGTTGGCGCCCAAAGTGAACATCACCCGCTCCGCATGGCGGGCACCGATGCCGATCACCCGGAGGCCGGTCGCCGCGACTTCCACCGGCACTTTTTCCGTTCTAGCCATCCAGGAGTTGCGGCTGTCCATCGGGGCGTCGCCCAGATGCAATTCGGACAGCGGCGGCGCGATATCCAACGGGATGTCGATTTCATCGAACGGTACCGCCGCGCCCGACGCCCAGAACGGCGCGTCCCCCGGCCACCCGCTGCACCGAGGCAATGGCCGTCGCCGTGGCCGCCGCCTGGCGGGTTACACTGCTGGTCACTGCCGTAGCCAGGCCGATACGTTTGGTAGCCGTTGCCGCCATGGCCAATGCCACGTAAGGGTCGCCCGATAGGTTCTGCGAACCCACCACGGCCAGCCCGTCCCAGCCGTGTCCCTCCACCGCCCGCGCCAGCTTCACAATGCCGCAGGGCGAGGCGGCGGCGGCGGTCCAGATTTCCTTTGTTTGTTGCACCTTATTTTCGGTTCACCTGCCCTTTGGCATTTCTCGGATGCCATCCAAACACTGAATATTGGGGCCGTCCACAAAAAGTGGGGTTTGTTAGTGCCACGGAAGCGTTAGAATTGGAGCATCGTTAGGGTAGGGGAGTGGACAATGAGTGATCGCGCCATGCAGATGCGGCTGACCCATATGGTGCACCGTGGGGCACAGGTGAATGGCCAGCGGGTGGTCACGGATTTTGCCGGGCGGCGGCATAGCTGGGCGCAATTCGCCGACCGGGTGGCGCGGCTGGCCGGCGGCCTGGGCGATCTAGGAGTCAAGTCGGGCGACCGAGTAGCAATCCTAGCCCTGAATTCTGACCGCTATCTGGAATTTTTCTTCGCTGTGCCCTGGGCCGGCGCGGTCTTCGTCCCGGTCAACACGCGCCTCGCATCCCCCGAAATTGCCTATTGGCTGAACGATTCGGGCGCTGAGATATTGTTCGTGGACAATACCTTCCTGCCCGTGCTGCCGGCGCTCCAGAGCAAACTGGAAACCGTGCGCCAGGTGATCTACCTCGGCGACGATGCGGCGCCGAAAGGCCTGGGCCACTATGAGGGACTCATCCAGGGCCGTGCGCCGGCCCAGGATGTGGGCCGGGCGGGCGGCGATCTGGCCGGGCTGTTCTATACGGGTGGTACTACCGGCGTCTCCAAAGGCGTGATGTTGAGCCATACCAATCTGGTCATAAACGCCCTTAACATCACGCCGACCCTGAGTTTAGATCCCTGGACAAACTGGCTGCACGCCGCGCCCATGTTCCATCTGGCCGACGGTGCCGGCTCCTTTGCCGTGGCCATGGCGGGCGGGGCCCATTGCTTCATTCCCAGTTTCGAGCCGGTAGCTGCCATGGCCGCGATACAGCAGCACCGGCCCAGCCACTGCGTTATGGTGCCGACCATGGTCAACATGGTGGTCAACCATCCAGCCGTGGGCGATTATGATCTGACCTCGCTGCAGAAAGTTCTGTACGGGGCATCGCCTATGCCCCGGACGGTAATTGATCAAGCCCTACAATTGATGCCCGGCATCAATTTCATCCACGGCTATGGCCAAACTGAATCCGCGCCGTTCCTGACCGCCCTGGACCCGCGCTATCTGGAGGAGCCGGGCGCACCCGAAGACCGGCGCAATTCCATCGGCCATTCCGGCCCGGCCATTGAGGTCCGAGTGCTGGATGAGAATGATGTGGAGGTGCCGACCGGCACAGTGGGCGAGATTTGCGCCCGTGGCATGAACGTCATGCAGGGTTATTGGAACAAACCGGAATTGACGGCGGAAACCCTGCGCAACGGCTGGCTGCATACAGGCGACGGCGGCTATATGGACGCGGATGGCTTTCTGTACATTGTCGACCGGGTCAAGGACATGATCATCTCCGGCGGCGAAAACGTATACTCCGCCGAGGTGGAAAACGCCGTCCATCAGCACGCGGACGTGATCGAATGCGCCGTGATCGGCATCCCCCACGACAAATGGGGCGAACAGGTCCACGCCATCGTGCGCCTGAACGAAGCCGGCGCGGTCAGCGAGGCGGAGCTGATCGCCTTCTGCCACGGCCTAATTGCCAACTACAAATGCCCCCGCAGCGCCGAATTTGTCGACGATCCCCTGCCGCTTTCAGGCGCCGGCAAGATCCTCAAAACCGAACTGCGTAAGCCCTACTGGGCCGGCCATGAAAAGGCCGTGAACTAGCGCTGCATGCCAACAAGCAACAAGACCCGGCCCCATAACTTGAAAGCAAACTTCGCCGGGCCGGCAAAATCCGCGCCCGGCCCACCGGTCTACCCCATGGCGTTGCCACGTTGTTGGCGGGCATCGGGAAGGTCAGTTAGAACCTGCCAATGCCGGCTCAGTGCTTGCCTATCCGTTTAATACATCGCCGCCCGATTGGAAGGTTCATTGACCTGGGTCGGGCCTGGCGCGGCCGGTCCCCACCCTTTCAATATAACCTCGGCGGCCCTGCCGGTAGGGTTTGTGACAGGTATTAATTATTTTGTTGACCCCGCCTACGGTAGCGACTTTGCGGGTGTGAATTGCTGGCAAAGCGTCAACGTAACCGGCCTGTCCGATGGCGGATTCGTGGCGGACATAATCGGGGTTCCGGGCTTTAGTTGGATTAAATTGTCAAATAACCTCTTGCCACGCCGTTCCGCCCTCGATGTGGTCAATGCTCCAGAGCCGAGCACACTAGCCCTGTTGGGTTTCGCACGGCGTCGTAAGCAGAAAGCGGCCTGAATACCTCCAAATCAAAACAGGCTGCAGGAAACCGCGGTCCTTCGGGGCCGCCGGTTCCTGTTTGATGCGGGACCATAGCTATGCAGGCCCGGTGTAGGTGTAGCATGATGGTACTCTTGGCAGGAACGGGGAGAGCTCGTCATGGAGCGGATCAAGGTTTATACGGCACGGCGCATCCGCACCATGGATCCGGGCCGCCCGACGGCGACGGCCATTGCCATCGCCGAGGGGCGCATCGTCTCGGTCGGTACGCTGGCATCCATGCAGCCGTGGTTGCGGCGGGTGGCCCACGACATCGACGATCAGTTCAAGGGTGATGTGCTGCTGCCCGGCTTCATCGACCCACACACCCACCTGCGCATGTCGGGCACCTACATGGGCCTGCATTACGTTGGGCCCATAACCTCCCATGGTCCGGACGGCCCAGTGGACGGCCTGCCTAGCCGCGAGGCCGTGCTGGGGCGGCTTAGGGAGCTGGTGGACGAGTAGAACGATCCCGACAATCCCATTATTACCTGGGGTTACGACCCAGGTATGCAGGGCGGCCATCTGGGCCGCGACATGCTGGACGGGATCTCGGAACAGGTGCCGATCTGGGTGCTCTCCTACGCCCCGCATATTGTCTATACCAACACGCCAATGATGGAGCGCACCGGGGTGACCGGGGACACCACGGCCCATGGCATCGGCCGCTATCCCGACGGCCGCCTGAACGGCTGGTTCATCGAAACCCGCGCCGTGGGTCAGGCCACCCGGCCGGTGCAATCCCAGGTCTACCGCCCCGGCTTCGGCCTTGAAGCCCTGTTGCGCCAGGGACAGGTCGCGGTGCGGAACGGCATCACCACAGCGGCTGATTTGGCCTGGGGTTTCGAATCTTTCGAAAAAGAATGGACCGATCACGCCGAGATGGCCGGTGATCCGGCTTTCCCGCTACGCATGCTGTTGATCCCGTTCGATGCCTGTCTGGTTGCCAAATTCGGCGCCGACCGCTTCGACTATCTCAACTCCATGCGGGCCCAGGGGAGCGATAAACTAGCGGTGCATGGGGTGAAGTTCATCAACGACGGCTCCTACCCCTCCATGACACTGCGTCTGAATTTCCCCGGTTATCTGGATGGTGAAGTGGGCCTGACCGGTGAGAGGCCGTGGGAAGATATGGTCGACTGCATGTTGCCCTACTGGCAGGCCGGCATTCAGATCCATTCCCATGCCAATGGCGATCAGACCGTGGATATGACCCTGGACACACTGGCCGCGCTGCAACAGCGTCACCCGCGCTTCGACCACCGCTTCACCATCGAGCATTATTGCATTTCCACAGTGGCCCAGGGCCGGCGCCTGGCCGCCCTGGGCGGGCTGGCCAGCGTCAATCCCTACTTTGTCCACTACCGCTCTTTGATCCATTCCGACAGCGGCTTCGGCCCCGACCGGGCCGAGGCGACGGCGCGCCTGGGCAGCCTGGAACGGGCCGGGGTGACCTTTGCCCTCCATTCCGATTTCAACCTGGTGGTAGGCCCCATGGCACCCCTGACGGCGGCCTGGGTTGCGGTCAACCGGATCGCGGCCGACGATCAGACCGTGATGGCGCCGGGCGAGCGGATCTCCGTTGACCGAGCCCTGCGGGCGGTCACCATAGATGCCGCCTTCATCCTGCGGCGGGACCACGAGGTTGGCAGCTTGGAAGTGGGCAAGCTGGCCGACCTGGCGATCCTGGGCGCCGATCCCTACGAGGTGGACTTGGTTGCCTTGCGGGATGTCCCGGTCAAGGGCACCATTTTGGGCGGCGTGCCGCATCTGGCCAATGATTAAGATGGCGAATGGCGCGCAATTGCGCCGCCTGGTGACGGAGTGGGAGCTGCTGGTCACCACCCTGCAGGCCCCGCACGGCGCAGACGACGAAGCGCTGCCCAATCGTGTCGGCGTGACAGTTCTGACCGGATTCCTGGGTTCGGGCAAGACCACCCTGCTGCGCCATCTTCTGCAAGACGGGCACGGCCTGAAACTGGCAGCGGTGGTCAATGACGTGGGTGCGGTCAACATCGACGCCGCCCTCATCGGTACTGCCGCGGGCGGCGTCACCAAACTGACCAATGGCTGCAGCTGTTGCGCCCTGGGCGCCGAACTGGGCCGCACCATCCATGGCCTCGCCACCCAAAGAGCCCCGCCCGATGGAATCATTATCGAGGCCAGCGGCATCGCCGATCCCGTGGGCATGGCGACCATCGTAGCCACTCAGGGCCGTGCCCGCCTGGACGGCGTCGTCGCGGTGGTTGACGCGACCGCCCTGGATAGCTGGCTCGACAATCCCGCGACCCAGTCGCTGTTCCAGCGGCAGCTGGATGCGGCCCATCTGCTGGTGCTGAACAAGGCCGACCTTGCAAGTGCCGGGATGATCGCAGGCGCGACGGCGCGCCTGGGCGCCCTGGCGCCGGGCCGTCCGGTAATTAAGACCGTACAGGGCCGGCTGGATGCCGACGTGGCCCTGGGCGCGGCGCTGCGCGGCGCGCGGACCGCCCCCCCGGACCAACCCCATGATAGCGGTGCCTTCGCTACCCGGACCATCGCCCTTAGCCGGCCGATTGACCGCCAGGACCTGGTGGCGTTCCTAGAAAACTCGCCGACGGGCCTGTTGCGGGTCAAGGGATTTGTCGAGCTGCGGGGCGAACCAGGCCGTGTGCACATGGTACAGGCGGTTGGGCGCATGTGGAGCATCGAACCCCTAAGGGAGGCCCCGCCTGCAACCCAACCCGCCAACGGCCTGGTCCTGATCGGCTTGTCCGCGCCGGCCGGGCTTTGGCTGCAGACATGGGCGCAAACTGGTGGCTATCTCTAGTGGTCCTATTCTAACGGATGGTTCCCATCCGTGAGGATAGAAAGACCACTAGATTCTAATGAATCGTGGTGCGCAAAGCACCAAACCGAAGGACCCTTCTGTTTGGTTCGCACCACTAGGAACCGAAATAAAATCATTCGGGTAATCTTAAGGGAGGCGGCAATGGCCGAGACGCAGGCACCCACGCCAACCCTCAGGTTGGGTCATGTGGTACTCAAAATGCAGGATCTCGAAAAGGCCAAGGGATTCTACCGCGATATTCTAGGGATAAAAATCACCGAGGAGCGGGCGGACTTCGGCGTGCTCTTCCTCTTTGAGGACTATCATCACGACATCGCCGTCTTCAAGGTCAACGACGATGCCCTGCCGCCGGCGCAGAACCAGGTCGGCCTGTCCCATCTGGCCCTGGTCACCGATTGCCTGGAGACCGTCAAGGCGATGTAACGGCGGCCAAAGGCGTAGGACGTCTATCCCATCGACCTCGACACCTGATAGCTAGGCTCTCCAACTCGGCTAACCCAGCCCCAGTTGAGTCGCCGTTTCCTCGATAAAACGTTCCATCAATTCGGTTTGCCCACGGGCGCCCCGGGGCAGCAGGATCAGGCGTTCGACGCCGAGGTCTTCGAAGCGTTTGACGGTGTCGGCATCGACGGCCCCCTTCGGGGTGATGGAAATCGACAGTTTGCCCAATTCGGTCGGGCGTTCGACGTCAGCCGACGCAATTTTGAGGCCAGCGATGGATTCAGAAGTGGCTTCCACGCTCTGATTGAAGCCATACCAGCCGTTGCCGTGGCGGATGGCACGGCGGTAGGCGGGCGGCGACATGCCGCCTATAATTATCGGCGGGTGCGGGGTTTGCACCGGACCCGGTTTTGACTGGATTCCCTGGAAGGCGGTGAACCTGCCCTCAAATTCCGGCTTGTCCTGGGTCCACAGGGCGCGCATAGCCTCAATATGCTCGCTGACCCGCGCTCCGCGTTCATTGAAGGGGATGCCCATGGCATCGAACTCGCCTTGCACGTAACCCACGCCGACGCCAAACAGCAGGCGTCCATCCGATAGCACGTCGATGCTGGCCAGTTCCTTGGCCAGCACCACCGGATTGCGCTGGGCTAGCAGGATGATGCCGGAGCCGAGCTTCAGGCGCAAAGTGATGCCGGCGGCAAACGACAACGCCGCGATAGTATCCAGCATGGGATGATCGGGAACGATCGGCGAGGGCGGCTCCTGGGGGTCAATGGCCACCACGTGCTCGCCGGTCCAGGCGGATTCAAAGCCGCAACGCTCGGCCGCCATCAGTATCTGTTTCATCGCCTGCGGGGTAGCCAAGTTCCCCATGTTGAAGCCGAAAAAGCCGATCTTCATTTTTGCAGTTCCTTCCTATGGGTAATCAGCGTGGCCGCAGGTAATGCATGTCATCGCCGGTCCAGCCGACCCCGGCGGGCACGGTGTAGTATAGGGTCGCGATCATCTCCGCGAAGCGCCAGACGCCGTCGACGCGCTGGTAGCGGTCGTCGTAACGGCCGGAGACGAGATATGAAACGCCGAAGCGGCCATAGCGTGCCTCCAGGTACGAGACGCCGGTGCCCCCGTCGTCCGCGACCTGGATCTGGTGGCTGTGGATATATTGCTTAATGAAAAAGCGCTCCCGCTCGCCCATGCCGCGAAAGCCCGTATTGATCGCCTCCCGGCCCTCGTATCGGGCCAAGTAGCCCAGCTCGACCACCGCATCGTCAGTAAACAGCTCGGCGATCTGATCATAGTGGCCATCGTTGATACAGGCGTGGTAGCTGTCGCGCAGGGCGCGAATAGCGTCTTTGTCTTCCAACAGGCCCAGGCGGCGTTCCAACGCGGTAATGCGTTCGGCATCGGACATGGTCATATACTCCCTGTTGGCGTGCAGTCGTTGGTTCCGTGCCTATCCGGTTAATATAGGTACCCACGACATTTTGGCTTGCCGGAGGCGTCCTTTTTACCGCGGCAATTGGTAAATACCGGACCTTCGACGGTCTAGGACATTAACAATATTTTTTCGACCGCCGTCGAAATTCTTTACGATTCCAGCTTCCATCCTGTGCTCGCAAACCATCGTATTCCGCGCAAAACCGTAGTTTAACCGAACTGGCATGAAACTTGGATATTGAAAATTAGATCCGCGGCCATTAGGGCGTCGACCGCAATTTTCTGGGCGTTCAAACGACCGGTGGTGATCTCATCGGCCGCATAAACTTCTACAGCCCTACTGATCAAGGCGAAAGCGGAGACAATGTGCAGTTGTTCACCGCGATAGCGGTTCCGGAACCCGCCACCCCGACCCTGTTCGGTCTCAGCCTCGCGGGTCTCGGCTTCGCTAGGCGTCGTAAAGCTGGATAACGGAGACGATCAACACTGCCTAACTGTATATCGGCGATGGAAAGGTAAACCGAACATGTTACGGCAGATGAGAGATGGCGGTCCCGCCTAATTATGGGGAGCCGCCGTTTTCATGATGCACCAAGTATAGTCCGTCTACTCTAAATGTAGGGGTTGCCTCCTTAATCCAGGATCAATTCGGCGTAGGTTTCCAGGTCCCCATCGGTTTGGGGCCAGACTAATAGCGAGGTCACGGCGCTGTCTTCCCAGGCCGCCAGGCGCTGTTTGATACGGTCTTTCGGCCCCACCAGGGCGATGTCGTCCACCAGTTCGTCGGGCACGGCGGCCACCGCTTCGGCCTTTTTGCCATCCAGGTACAGATCCTGGATCCGCGCCGCCGCCTCGCCGTAGCCCAGGCGGACCACCAGTTCGTTATGAAAATTACGGTCCCGCGCACCCATGCCGCCCACGTACAGGGCCAGATCTTTTTTCACTTCTAGGCGCCCAGCTTCCAGATCGTCGGTGATGTGTAGTTTCATGGGATACATGATTTCAAAGCCGTCCGGGCGTCCGGCGATGGCGTCGGCATAAACCGCCTCGCGCTCCGGAGAATAGTACAGCGGGAACCAGCCGTCGCAGACTTCCGCCGCCATGGCGACGTTCTTCGGCCCTTCCGCGCCCAGAAAGATGGGAATATCGGCGCGCAGGGGATGGGTGATCGGCTTCAACGGTTTGCCCAAGCCCCAGGAGCCTGGGGCGTCTTCCGGGTAGGGGATGGTGTAATGTGGGCCGGGGCTTTGTACCGGGGCCCCGCGGGCCAACACCTGGCGGATGATGTCGATATATTCCCGCGTCCGGGCCAGGGGCTTGGCGAAGGGCTGGCCGTACCAACCTTCCACCACCTGGGGGCCGGAGACGCCAAGGCCGAGGATCACCCGGCCGCTGGAAAGATGATCCAGGGTCAGGGCATGCATGGCGGTTGCAGTCGGCGTGCGTGCGGAAATTTGCACGATCGCGGTGCCCAGCTTGATCTTTTTGGTATGGGCGCCAACCCAGGCCAGGGGCGTCAGGGCATCGGAGCCATAGGCCTCGGCCGTGAAAAATCCATAATAGCCCAGTGCCTCGGCACGCTGGGCCAGAGCAATCAAATCCCGAGGCGGTTGCGCGCCCCAATAGCCGGTCATCAAACCTAGTTTCAAGGTCATATTGCACTCCTGGTCCGCCGCTTCTACCTCATGTGCGAATACATGATCTTTCCGGGCGTTGGCAACTCGGCCCGCAAGATCTTGCCGCTGAACGACGATGTGATGAACAGCGAACGATTATCCGCGCCACCATAAGCCAGATTGGTGGTCAGCAGGCTGCCATCGGGATCGGGGATCTTATAGACCGGCAGGCCCAGGGCCGAGAACAGCCAGACAGCGCCGAACCCGGCATGCGCGATGCTAAGGTTGCCGTCCACGTCCATGGCCATGCCGTCGGGGCCCATGCCGCCCACCAGTTGCGCGAACAGGCCGACCCGGTTGATGCTGCCGTCCTGGCGAAAGGGCATGCGCCAGACCGAATTGGTCCGGGTCACGGCGATGTACAGCTGGCTTTCGTCCGGGTCCATCACCAGACCGTTGGGGCTGGGTACGTTGTCGACCAGGCAATGCAAGGCGTCCTTGGCATCCCAGCGAAAGACCCGGCCGGTCGGATCATGCAGGCCCGTATCGCCCTGATCGGTGAAATAAAGATCGCCGTTGGAGGCGAAAAACAGGTCATTCACCCCCTTGTAACCGGGCAGTTTATCCGGCCCGATATAGGTCGAAACCTTGCCGTTCACCGAATCTATTTCCATGATGCCGTTGCGCCGGTCCGCCACGAAGATACGGCCGTCCTGGTGGATTTTCAGGCCATTGGGGCTACCGTCATAATCGGCGGCCACATCGAATTCACCACTTGGAGAAATCTTAAAAACACGGCCATGGGCGATATCGACCACGTAGAGATTGCCGTCACGGTCGAACGACGGCCCCTCCAGGAAGGAACCCAGGGGCCGGCCACGGAATATATCCCGCGACATATGGGATTCCTTGTCCATCAGTTGCAGCTCGTCGGGCACCTGGGCAAAGACGGTGGGTTCAATCACGGTCGGTTGAGGGTACATGGTTTGGCTCCAACATGATTTGTATGAAATTGGCCCACCATTGTGCGCCGAGCTTGGGTCTGGCTCAAGCCTGTGGCAAGATTTGCTCATGACAACACAGCGCCTGACCTATTCACCGATCAACGACCGGCCCAAACTGAAACTACCCGGCGGGGCTCGGGTGGCCTTATGGGTCTGCCCAAATATTGAACATTACGAATACCTGCCCGACCCGGTGCGTATCCGCGACCCCTGGCCACGCATGCCCCATCCGGACGTGCTGGGCTACGGCATCAAGGATTACGGCAACCGGGTGGGTCTGTGGCGCATGATCGACGTCATGGACCGCTTTAATGTGCGCTGTACCGTATCCCTGAACCTGGGCGTGTTTGAGCATTACCCAGAAATCATGGCGGCCTGCGAGGAGAGGCGGTGGGACGTGCTGTGCCATGGCATCTACAACACCCAGTATCTGTGGGGGCTGGGGGAGGCCGACGAAAGGGCGATCATCCAGGATTGCGTCAATACCTATCGCCGCCTGACCGGACAACAGTTGCCCGGCTGGTTCTCGCCAGCGGCCTCGCACACCATGAACACCCCGGATCTGGTGGCCGAGGCGGGCATAAAATACTACGCCGATTGGTATCACGACGACCAACCGGGGCCCATGAACGTGCGCAAGGGCCGGCTTTTGACCGTACCCTACTCCATGGAGCTGAATGATGCGGTGCTCTACAACCGGGCCCAAGAGGGCGGCGATTTCCTGACCATGGTGCGGGATTATTTCGATACCATTTATCGAGAGGGGGCGGACCAGCCCCGCATCATGTGCCTGGCCCTGCACCCCTATATATTGGGGCAGCCCCACCGCATCGGCTATTTGGAACAGGCCCTGGAGTACATCCTGTCCCACGATGGCGTCTGGCAGGCCACGGGCGAGGAAATCGCCGATTGGTACTACGATCAAATGTGGGACCAGGTCACCGCGCACCTGGGCACGGGGCGCGCCGATGGCTAACTACCGCGAACCCGGCATGGATCATGATCTGTATGCCTTTTCTGCGATTCCCACTCGGCCGGCCCTGGCATGGCCTAATGGCAAGAGGCTAGCCATGTGGGTCGTTCTGTACCTGGAACAATGGGAATTGCAGCCGCCCGCTTCGGCCATTCGCGATAGCCGCTTTCGTGGTGAGTTCGGCAATTATTTTCCCGACTACCGAACCTATTCGACCCGGGAATATGGCAACCGGGTTGGTATTTTCCGCATCCTGGAGGTGCTGGACCGTTATCAGATCCCGGTTACCGTGGCCGCCAATGCGGCGCTCTACCGGGAACGGCCGCAGTTGATCGAAGAATGCCTGCGCCGGGGCTATGAAATCGCCGCCCATGGCAATTACGCCACCCGCATGATCACCTCACGCATGAGCGCGGCCCAGGAAGAAGACTATATTGCCGAGGCCATGGCGGTGGCGCGCCAAAACAGCGGCGCGGGGCGGGTTGGCTGGATCGGCCAGGATTTTGGTGAAAGCCCGCGCACACCGCAACTATTGGCCAGCGCCGGCGCCAATTATCTTGGCGATTGGCCCAATGACGACCAACCCTATTGGCTGACCCTGACCCCGCCCCTCGTGTCTTTACCCTATCACCTGGAATGGGACGATGCCACCCTGATGGCCCTGCGTTACCTGTCCGCGCCGCGCTATGGCCAGGTTGTCAGGGAAGCCGCCGACCGCTTGCATGCGGATAGCGCCGCGGGCGGACGCATGATGAGCCTGGGCCTGCACCCCTGGGTCATCGGACAGCCCCAGCGCATTCGTTATTTGGACGAGATCCTGGCGCATTTGCGGCAGATGAACGGTCTATGGTTCGCCACCGCCCTGGAAATTGCGGATAGTTTCAGGGCGCAAACGCCCCTGCCTGTATCCCTACCACCACCAACGGCGGGTCCATGACGGATCTATGGCCCGCGCTGGCCAGTGCGTTCGAGCTGTTGAGCCGGGGCGACGGCTATTTGCGGGACATCGTCCTGCTGTCCTTGCAAGTCAGTTTAACCGCCGTCGCCATCGCCACCGTCATCGGCCTGCCCCTCGGCGCCGTGGCCGCGCTGTTCCGCTTTCCGGGCCGGCGGGTTCTGGTGGTCTGCCTGAACGCCCTGATGGGGCTGCCCCCCGTGGTTGTAGGCCTGGTGGTCTACCTTGCCCTGTCCCGGGCCGGCCCGTTTGGCGTGTTCGGCCTGTTGTTCACGCCCACCGCCATGATCATCGCGCAATTCATTCTGGTACTGCCTATCATCGCCGCCCTCAGCCGCCAGGTGATGGAAGAGATGTGGCTGGAATACCGGGAGCAATTGCAGTCATTGGGGGTGCCGCCCCTGGGCCAGCTTTCGGTTCTGCTGTGGGATGGCCGTTTCGCCCTTTTGACGGCGGTCCTGGCCGGATTTGGCCGGGCGACGGCGGAAGTCGGCGCGGTGATGGTTGTCGGCGGCAATATCGATCACGTGACTCGCGTCATGACGACAACCATCGCCCTGGAAGCTAGCAAGGGCGATTTGGCCAAGGCCCTGGGCCTAGGAATCGTCTTATTGCTGGTTTCCCTGGGGGTTAATTTATTAGCCTATTTTCTGCGGGAATTTTCACGCCTCCGACTTGCGGATTAATTATACCTCCAAGGCCAATATGCGCCCCGACAGGCATCTCGTTAACTATCCGCATTTTGGAATTCTTAATGCCTGCCCAGATAAACTTCGCGCTTATCTATGGGGCGGACCGTCCGTCTTGACCAATCTGACAAACATGGGACTGCGATCGCCCACAATGCTCCCGACAAAGCCCTCGAAAATACCGATGGATACCCGCTCCGTCTGGAAACCTGACCTGCTGGCGCAAACCTTCAGCGCGATGGGGAAGCTGTGTATTGTTGGTATATCCCATCGGGTCAATTGCAATGGTCTGAAGGCGCGGCGAAGATTCTCGGTACGACGGGCAAGGATATTCCTTGTCTCGTCACCGATATGCAGCGGCGGATTGCCCCGGACGATATACCGGCCCGGGCCATAGCCCTGTCCGGGCTGTTTTATGAAGGTGTCTCCTGTACCTGCGAATTCACGCTTCGCCGCAGACGGTGGCTTTGAATGGATTGACGAACGGGGCAATGTCGAACGGGGCCCCGTGGCAAGCCAACCCGTTTTTATGGCCGGATGCGCGTCATCACGCCGCTGAAAAATCGCCAAACTGATTTTGAGCGAATGGCCTATTATTATGGCCTGACCGGCCATCTGAACCGCCCCCGCCTGCAGGGAGCTTTCGACGAGGTTCTGACGGATTGCCATGGGGTAGGCGCGCCGGCTGCCTATCTTCTGGTTAATATCGATCTCCTTGGCATGCTGAATGACACCTATGGATATGGCACCGCCGATGCCGGCCCCTTGGCGGTGTCCTTGTCACTGGGCGGGGCCCTATTACCAAAGGACGCGGGTACCAGCCGCGAGGCCCTGTCGAAAGCGAAACAGCAGGGGCGGGACCACTTTGTCCTGCACCGCGCCTCGCCAATCGTGATGCCGCCCGGCGCAAGACCCTGGCCACCGGCGATGCGATCATGCGGGCCATGAAGGATGGCCGCCTGACTTTTGCGGTGTAGCCCATCGTCGATGGCGTCACCGGCGAGTCTGAATTGTATGAATTCCTATTGCGCATGCTGGACTAAAACGGCGATTTGATCCCGGCCGCTTTCTTCATTCCCGTGGTGGAGCAGTTGGGCCTGATCCGCCGCCTGGATAAATACATCCTGGAGCTGGCCTTTCTAGAGATGGAGGCGGTCAAGCACGTCAATCTGGCGGACAATATATCGGGCATGTCGCGGACTAGCTGATATTCGAGATCACGGAAACCGTGGCAATGATGGGTTTCGAGGAAACGGCCCGCTTCGCCAACAAGCGGCCGGAGCTTGGCTGCCGTATCGCCCTGGAACGCGCCCAGCCTGCGCATGGTCCCCACGGCCTAAAATATTTCCAAACGTCAATCGGCCGTCTTCGGCCTAGGCCATGCGTCCAGCATCTGCATATGGGTATTTGGGTCGCCTTGCAGCAGCAGGGTTTTGTTGCGGCCCTTGGCGCCGGCGACGACCCTCAGTTGGCTGCGGGGCACATCCCATGCCTTCGCCAGCAGCTTGATCATGGCCTGATTGGCCTTGCCCTTTTCCGGCACCGCCGTGACCCGCACCGCCAGGCGCCGGCTGCCATCCGCCATGGTCTGAATGCCGTCGATCCGGTTGGCCGAGGCGCCGGGCCGCAGGCGCACCGCGATCGCGACGCCGGCGTCATGGGTAGTGAATGGCATATTTACCCAGCTAGGTCTCGTCCTTGCGGTCGGACTGCAACATGGCGAACAGCACGTGGTCACTCCATTTTCCATTGATGCGCAGATATTTCCGCGCATAGCCCTCTTTCTGAAAACCGGATTTGAGCAAAACCCGGGTCGAAGCATCGTTGTTGGGCAGACAGGCAGCTTCCAGGCGGTGCAGGCCAAGTTCATCAAAGACAAAGGGCAGGCTGGTTAAGACGCCGTCCTGCATTAAACCTTTACCGGAAAATTGCTGACCCATCCAATAGCCCATGGAACAGGACTGGGTCACGCCGCGGCGGACGTTGGACAAGGTAATGCCGCCCAGCAGGCAGTCATCCTCCCTACGAAACACGAAAAAGGCATAGCCGACGCCATCGCGGGCATCACGGGCGTAGCGGCGCAAGCGCCGGCGATAGGCGTTCCTGGTTAATTCGTCTTCCAGCCAGGTCGGCTCCCATGGCGTGAGGAAATCGCGCGAGGCGGTGCGCAGGCGCGCCCAGGCCGCCCAATCCACCAATTGCGGAGTGCGCAGGTAGATCCGCTTGCCCTTCAGGGTCGGCGGGTTGCCAAGCCAGGGTGGGTTACGCAGAAATGCCGACACGGTGTTGACCCATCACGGTTGCGTTTTCAGTGTTTTTCGTCAGTGCGAACTAGCCTCTGGCAAACCTTGCCGCAATTTCGGCCTGACTGGCAAGGCCCGCGATGGGTCCCAGGGCGACGACGGCGGGATTTCCGGCCGAGGCGATTCGCTCCGCCACCCGGCGCACGGCGGCGACATCCACGGCATCAATCCGCTCAATCAGCTCCGCCAGCGGGATCTGCCGCCCGAACACCAGGGTCTGCCGGGCTAATTGTTCGGCCCGCGCGGCGGAGCTTTCCAGGGACATCAGGGTGCCGGCCTTCAACTGACTGCGGGCCCGAGCCACCTCTTCGGCGTCCGCATCACCGCTCAGGCGCAGCATCTCGTCGCAGATCACCGGCACCAGTTCCCTGATCTGTTCGGCCCCGGTGCCGGCATAGATGGTGAACGAGCCGCAATCTTTATAGGACGAGGCAAAACAGAAGATGGAGTAGCACAGGCCGCGTTTCTCCCGAACCTCCTGGAACAATCGCGACGACATGCCGCCGCCCAGTACCGACGACATCACCTGCAAGGGATAGAAATCCATATCATCATAGGGCAGGGCCGGCAGGGAGAGAGCGAAATGCACCTGCTCCAGATCCCGTTCATCGCGCCGGTCGCCGCCCTGAAACTGGGCAACCTCGAATGGATTGTCGCCGCCACGGCGCAGACCGCCGAAATGCTGCTCGGCCAGGGCCACCAGGTTGTCGTGCTCAACCGCGCCGGCAGCACAAAGCAACAGGCGGGAGGCAGAATAATGTTCCGCCATGAAATCGAACAAAACATCCCGGCCCATGTTGGCGACCCCTTCGACCGGGCCCAGGATGGACCGCCCCAAAGCCTGGCCGGGAAATGAGACCTCCTGCAGGCGGTCGAAGATAATATCGTCCGGGGTATCTTCCGCCTGGCCGATTTCCTGGATCACCACCGCACGCTCGCGCACCAGTTCTTCCTCGGCAAAAGTAGAGCGTTGCAGGATATCTGCCAGAATATCGATGCTAAGGGGCAGATCCTCTTTCA
>Ga0310124_10000193_pt1 | contig 41515 bp, 15 predicted proteins | sample CB11b_AW_Bot5_MG_FD_203507 | JGI IMG/M metagenome (GOLD analysis project Ga0310124, IMG submission 203507) | Marine microbial communities from Western Arctic Ocean, Canada - CB11b_AW_Bot5 | ecosystem: Environmental > Aquatic > Marine > Oceanic | place: Canada: Western Arctic Ocean | collected... | reverse complement strand
ATCAATGGCCTTAAGAAAGCATCTATCGAGATCGACCGTAAGATTCTTGCTGACATCGCAGTATTCGACAAAGCAGCATTTGCTGTTCTAGTTGAAAAAGCGAAAGCATCTCTATAATTTAGAGTTAGCTTAAAGGTTTAAGAAAAGGAGAACTTCGGTTCTCCTTTTTTATTGCCTGTAATTTGGCTCTTTAGAGATTCCCTCCTTCCCTCCCTCCATCCATCCTTCCTTCGTCAGTCTAGGGAATGACGAGATGAAATTTCGCATCTAATTTTTATTCGCTTGAACACGCATTCTGGTATATAAACATCTACCTAACCTTTTAATGTTAAGCGACCGGAATAAATGACCGCACCTACCACTATGACGTTCTTCGAACGTTTTGAAACTGACATCCTTTCTGGCAAGAAGACGATTACTATTCGCGATGAATCTGAGCGTGACTACCAACCAGGCAGTGTTGTGGAAGTATCAACGCTAGAGCAAGGACGTGTGTTCTGTAATCTTAAGATCATCAGCGTTGAGCCAATTTTGTTTGATGACTTAGGTGAATTCCATGCTCAGCAAGAGAACATGACGCTGCAAGTACTCAAAGACGTGATTCAAGATATCTATCCGGGTATCTCTCAGCTGTATGTGGTTTCTTACGAGCTTGTGTAACCCGCTTTAAATGAAATTTGTTGATCACTACTGTGTTTAACTGCTGAGCAATAAGAAAGGGAAGTCACAATGAGTGAATTACAGAATGAAACAGTTCAGCAAATTTTGCTTCAACTTTATTGTCGTGAGCAAACTGAGCTGCCGTTAATTTCTCGAATTGATCTCGACATTGGTCTTTATGATAGTGAAGGCTTTCTAGCGTGGCGTGATACAAAGCGTGACTTTACTGTCAGTGATATCGAGAGTCGAGTGTGGGTGAAGAGTTGCCCCGGCGGCTATATCACTGAAGTGCACTTTAATGCTGACGGCTCTCTAACTGAATACCGTTTGTTCGATCGATTTGAAACAACAGGGCAGTGGCAGTTAGGAGACGGTTTGTTACACGTCGAGATTCTGAAGGGTGATAACCGCTACCAGTTTGCTGTTGTGGCTGGTGCTGACCTTAATATTCACTCTGCGGTGGAATATAAAAATGGTGAGCTGCATTCGTATCTGAAATTGGTGCAGGCTGAGCGTTAATCCTTTTTAGTCGACCTTGCTTGCTCATTAGAATGAGTGATGTTCCAAGAATAAAAAAGCCAACAGTGATGTTGGCTTTGTTGTTTTCAATTCGACCGATTACTTCCAATCAACGCGCTATTAAGCCATTAAGCCATTAAGCTTTCGAAGTTCGCCAGTTGAGTATAAAGCTCGCTGTCTTGGTCTTGCTTTGCACATACGGTCAGAAGGTCTTCAATAAAGTACTTCAATGCACGCGCTTCAATTCTACGAATGCCTTGTTGCTGCTCTTCAGTTAGGTAACCGTAGATAGTTGCAGCGCCAAAGTCACCAAAGATCATCTGGCCTTGCTCGTTAACCAAAGTGTTGTGTGCGTACAAATCACCATGACAGACTTTGTTGGCATGAAGGTGTTCAAACACATCAATCATCTGAGCTGTAATACTATTGATCTGAGCAATGGAAAGCTCAAATCCTTCGTTGAACGTATCGCGAGTACAGCTTTCAAGAGTAGGGGGCAAACCTAGGTTGTAATAGTTGCTTGGGATAAGCTCCATGATCAACGCTAGGTAGTCTGACTCGTCGACTTGAGCGATAGACTTCACTAGGTTGTTATGTTGGCCTGCTTGAAGACACGCTTCAAGTTCATCGTGTGGGTAACCGTCACTGGTCACTTCGCCTTTGAATACTTTAACCGCCACTTCTTGTGGGAAATCAAAGTCACGGTTTAACCAGTTAGCATGAGAAATTACACCAGACGCGCCTTGGCCAAGCACTTGATTGAGTGAGTAGCATTGCGAACTCACGGCAGGCACGCTATCTAAGCTGCTTGGGTGTTTACAAAACGGGTTACCCGCAAACGCTAACCACGCCAATTTTGGTAGCTTGATTAGGAACTCAGGGAACTCAGTCAGCTGGTTTGCAGACAGACGAACTAGCTCAAGGTTTGATAGGTTTTCCATGCTTTCTGGTAGAACACGAAGCTTGTTACCCGCCAATGCGAGCTTTTGTAGTCGTGGTCTTTTACCTAAAGAGTGAGGGAGAACCTCGATCGCATTGTCTGTCAGGATCAACCAACGTAATTGAGCTGGCAAAGACTGTTCGCTAACGGTTTTGATTTGGTTGGTTTTGAAGCCAACCATTTCAAGCTTAGGAAGTGACCCCAGAACATCAGGCAGCTGCGTAAACAGGTTATTCGACGCGAAGATAATACGCAGGTTGGTCAGCTGTGATAACTCTTCTGGTAAATCTGACAGTTGATTACCTGAAAGGTCTAGAATCTCAAGAGAATCAGCGAGTTCTAAGATCTCTAAAGGAAATTCAGTGAGATCTTCTGACAGTTGTAAGCGCGTAATACCGTTTAGTTGTCCTGATTTTAATTGTTCTAGAGTATGCAAACCTTAGCCTTATGAATAGATGTTCGAGGCGCGTAGTTTACTTGTCTCAATCGAGAAAGGCGAGCACCGGAACGATGCTCGCTTAACTAAGCTAAGTGAACGAATTTACGAAGGTTAAAGTCGTATATGATTTTGGCTGACGCAGATCTCCTCAGCAAAGTCGCTGTCATGACTGACCAAGATGAACGCACCTTGGTATTCACGCAAAGCGGACGCCAATATTTGCTTTGAGTCGATGTCTAGGTGGTTGTCCGGTTCATCGAGTAATAGAAGTGGGGTGTCTTGCTTGTGGCTAACGATCAACATCGCCAGTTTCATTTTTTCACCACCACTTAAATGTGCCACTTTTCGGTATACGGAGTCTCGCCTGAACCCAATTCCAGCGAGCAAGGTTCGAGCGTTACTTTCTGTTAACCCAAAGCTGTGTGTCATCAAACTATCGAACATGGTGTCGTTGGTGTCTAAAAGGCCAAAGTGTTGATCCAAGTATACGGTCGCCCCTAAGCGCTTAATGGATCCGATATAGTTCGAGTGTTGGCCATGAATGGCTTTTAACAGTGTCGATTTTCCGCACCCGTTAGTCCCGGTTAGATAGCATCGTTCCCCTTGTGATAGAGACAAGCTAATAGGAGCACCAGAACCAAAATTTAGGCGACACTCTTCAACGGTTAATAGTGAGTGTTTTTTAGTAGCATTCGCTTGTTGTAGGTATAACGCTTGTGGTTTCATCCGCTCTTTCTGTTCTTTAAGCGACTGAAGTTTATGTTGGTTTTGGTCAATGAGGTTCCTTTGACTTGTCGCCGACGCGGCTTGGCTTTGACCTGCTTTATCTTTCATTGCATCCAATAATATCTTAGGTTGGCTACCTGACTTTCTGAGTCGGTTTCCCTGAGACTCTCGCTGCTGCGCCTTTTCTTTGTTGGCTTGAGTTTGACGCTCGAGTCGTTTCTTTTCGGACTGATGATGCGCAATCTGTTTGTCTAGCGCTTCGCTTTGGCTAGACACTTGTTTGAAGTAATCATCATAATTTCCTTTATAGAAATGTACGCCCAAGCTGTTTAGATGGTAGATCCCGTCCATTTGTCTCAATAAGCTTCGATCATGGCTGACGACAAGTACCTTGCCTTCAAACAACTGGCATTGTTCTAGTAACCAATTGCGTCCATCGTTATCCAAATGGTTCGAAGGCTCATCGAGGATCAGTATGTCGTTATTTGATACGAATAGCCGATGAAGCTGTAACAGGGCAAGTTGCCCACCACTCAAAGAGCAACAAAGCGTGTTCAAATCACTAGTGATCTTGAGTGTACCTAGCAACTGCTGGGTACGTGTCTCTAAATCCCAATCCTCACCAACGATATTGAAGTGCTGCAGTTCGCAGCTACCTTGCTCTATCGCTTTTAATGCATCTAACTTTTCGGTGAGCCCTAAGAAGTCAGCGATGGTGGTGGCGGAATCCAGTAGCGTTGATGGTAACTGAGAGTAAAAGCCGATCGAACCTTGGCGCGAAATACTGCCTGTTGTGGGCTGTTTTTGCCCGATCAGTAACGAAAGAAGTAGTGACTTTCCAGCCCCATTTCTTCCGGCTAGGCCGGTGAGGCGAGTGCTCAAATTAAAGGTGATGTCTTTGAATAACCACTCACCAGTATCGAGTTGGAATGAGAGATTGTTGGCTAATATAGTAGGCATAAAAATACCTCCCTTTACGTGTAAACGAGTAAAAGGGGTGAGGCGCTTTTTCTATATAGAACCCTACACAGAATTCTATGTATAGATCGCCAAAGACGTTACTTAGGTAGCGTACCAATCAAAGATAGGAAATAGAGTGCTGATCTGATTTCTGTCTTTAAGGTGCTGATCTTAAAGATGTAGCTTGTCAAAAAACGGATCTTTAAGAGCTTGATTTGTCGCGAAAATAGATGACGAAGTAACGCCCACTAACCCCGAGTGTCCAAATGATTTTTATAAAAATAAATCGGATGTCAGGATGTTAGTACTTCATTATGGCGTTATTCTCTTTTGAAATGATGGTGGGATGGTACTGAAAGAGGGTGCTTAAAGTCAATATGGTGATGTGATTAAAATGTATCCAAATAATTAAAGCGCCTCATTCCTATATATAGATATAGCCATGAGGCGCTTTAGAGTGTTCTTTGAAAGCAAGAGCTTCAAATAATGTGCAAATTACAGGTTTTGTCCGCCGACAGCTCGCCAACACATATCAAAGCTATCATTGATGTACTTCGATGTTTGCTCTGGTGGAGATTCGTTTTGCTCAATAAGCCAGTTTGCACAAATCAGAAAGTGACTGTGGATGAAGTGCCTTACAAGGTTAATGTCTAATGCCATCAATTCACCGTCCTCTTGTCCTTGCAAAATGATCTCGTCTAGCGACGCGAACATCTGCGAGACGATTACTTCTCGAGTTTGAGTTGTTGGGTCGAAATGAACATTGGTGAAGAACTTCATCGCAACCGGATTTTCTAGTGCCCATTCAATCCCAGTGATCCACATGAACTTAAAGGCTTGATAGAGATCCTGCTCAGCAATATCAGTGTGTTGTTGAAGGGTAGAGAATAGCTCCAACTTCAGCTCGCGAAACAGCTCGTCAATCAATAGCGATTTATTCTCGAAGTGGTGAAACAGCGTCGCTTTCGCCACACCAGCTGTTTTCGCTATTTGTCCAGTAGATGTGCCCTCTAGCCCCTGTTGAGAGAAGAGCAAGAGTGCAGCATCTAGGATTTTTTGTCTTTTAGTGATCATCTATTGAGTACTTTGAACATCAGTTTTTTGATTGGGTTGTTGTAAGGAGGATGCATTAACTTGGTGAAGTTGATTTTTCCTCTACTTAGAACGGTTTTGGCATGACTAAAGGTCTTGAAGCCTTCAATGCCATGATAGTGTCCCATGCCTGAAGGGCCGATGCCACCGAACGGCGCGTCTTCTGCTGCCACATGCACCAAAGAGTCGTTAATACAAACACCGCCAGAATGCGTGCTCGATAAGAATAGATCTTGAGTCTGCTTATCATGACTCATCAGGTACAAAGCAAGCGGACGTTCTCTTGTTGTGATGTAGCTGATCGCTTCTTCAATAGAATTATAAGGAACGATAGGCAGTACGGGGCCAAACAACTCTTCTTGCATTGCGACCATGTCGTCGTTTACTTCGGTGAGAAGGTGCGGCGTCATTCTGTGGTTTACATCGTCTTGCGCTTGTTCGGTGACGGTGTGAACAACTGCGCCTTTAGATTGAGCATCTGTAATCACCCCCTTCAAACGATTGTATTGACGCATATCGATCACGGAGGTTAAGTCTTTGCTCTCAATGCCAGCTTTGTATAGTTTTTTGAAGTATTGCTTATAAGCTGTGATGAACGCGTCGACTTTTTCTCGTGGTAATAAGATGTAATCGGGCGCCACGCAAATCTGGCCAGCGTTCAAGCTTTTTGCAAACAGGATGCGTTCAACGGCGTCAGCCACATCAAAGTCGGGAGCAATAATCGTTGGAGACTTGCCGCCTAACTCCAAAGTTACTGGCGTTAAGTTGTCGGCTGCTGCTCTCATGACGTGCTTACCCACAGCGGTCGAGCCTGTGAAAAGGATATGGTCAAACGGCAGTTGGCTAAATTTAGCGGAAACATCCGCTTCACCTTCGATAATCACGACTTGATCTTCACTAAAGCCTTCGGCCAGCATGGCTTTTAAAATTCGGTTGGTCGCAGGAGTAAACTCGGACATCTTGAGCATTGCAGTGTTGCCCGCCGCTAACGCAGTGATGAGAGGACCTAAAGAGAGCATTATAGGAAAGTTCCAAGGAACGATAATGCCTACAACGCCTACCGGTTGATAGTGAACAGTGATCTTCGCTGGTGTCAGCATCAAACCAGCTTTGCGGCGTGATGGCTTCAACCACTTCTTTAAGTTCTTATCACTGTAATTAATTTGGTGAAGAGAAGGGGTGATATCAGCAATCAAGCTGTCGTGTTTTGCGCGATGGCCATAATCTTCAGACACTGCATCAATCAATTGCTCTTGGTAGCGTATAAGTAATGCTTTTAAGGTAGAGAGATTTTTTCTTCTCTGCTCAAGCGTAGGATTAACATTATTGCGGTAGTGATCTTTTTGTCTGTTGAACATTTGATCCATGTCGTTGATGTTCGACGTGGTTGGTTCAAGGTCTAGATTATGGCTCATAGTATCCCCTAAATTCTAAATCTGACCGATTGGTTGGTCGGTTAAAATTACAAGAAGATCGAACCGAATACAAGATATGAGCGAGAAAAGTTCAAAAATTGAGCGGTTACAACATTGACGTGAGCGAGTTTTAGTAGGAAGAACGAAGTGTTTATAGGCCTCGAATCGTGGGATACAAGTAGTGTTTGTGATAGCGAGAGTTCAGATTGGGAAGTGGTCATATTTGTCAAAACCCTGACTTTAGCTTGACCTGATTAGCCAAGAATTTTATGTGTCTTTGGTATTTTATTCACCTGATTTTTTGTTAGAAAGTGCTTTAAATCTCATGCGCTTCAGCCTGTTTTTTGGTCTAAAACCTTGTAATACCTTACCTGTCACTTTAAGTCGGTTCGACGATAAAAAAACGTAATCGTAACCACAAATATCAATGGTTGGACTCACTCTTAATAATATCGGTTAATGCAGCCAACAAATCGTTTTCGAACGTTTTTTGTTGGGTTATACCTCGCTATTCCAATGAGGTATCTTCTGTCGATGGCCCTATAGTGTGAGGTCTCTAGAATTGGAAAATTCGGTTAATTTGGAACGCATCCGTGCTGAGTATAATGTAAAGCACTGGAGCCAAGGTTTTTATGGAATTGATGATAATGGCGAGGTGTATGTTTCACCGAGTGAAACCGATCATCAAGTTCCTCTTAGTCAGATCGTAAAACAGTTAGAGCAGCGAAATATTGGTTTGCCTGCTCTTGTGCGTTTTCCTCAAATCGTGCATCAACGTGTGCACAATATCTGTAACGCATTCAACCAAGCGATCGACGAATATCAGTACGATAACCGTTACCTACTTGTTTACCCGATTAAAGTTAACCAACAGAAAGAAGTGGTTGACGAGATCTTAGCGAGCCAAGCTCAATTAGAGCAGAAGCAGCTTGGTTTAGAGGCGGGCAGCAAGCCTGAACTATTAGCGGTATTGGCACTGGCTCAAAAAGCGAGCTCGGTGATCGTGTGTAACGGTTACAAAGACAGAGAATACATCCGTCTTGCTCTTATTGGCGAAAAGCTGGGTCATAAAGTATTTATCGTTCTAGAGAAGCTCTCTGAGCTTGATCTTGTTCTTTCTGAAGCAAAAGCGCTTGGCGTGAAACCTCGTTTAGGTTTACGCATTCGTCTTGCATCTCAAGGTGCAGGTAAATGGCAAGCAAGTGGTGGCGAGAAGTCGAAATTCGGTTTGTCTGCATCACAAGTATTGACCGTTATTGAACGCTTGAAAGCAGAAGACCAACTCGATGTTTTAGAGTTAGTGCATTTCCATCTTGGCTCACAAATGGCCAATATTCGTGATGTACGAAATGGTGTGAGCGAAGCAGCTCGTTTCTACTGTGAACTGCGCGATATCGGTGCTCAATTGAAGTACTTAGATGTTGGTGGTGGTTTGGCGGTTGATTACGACGGCACACGCAGTCAATCTTCAAACTCAATGAACTACGGCTTGCTTGAGTACGCTCGCAATATTGTGATGACAGTAGGGGATATCTGTAAGCTCTACAATCAGCCACAACCTGTGATCATTTCTGAATCTGGTCGTTCGTTGACTGCGCATCACGCTGTGCTTGTGACTAACGTGATCGGTACAGAAAGCTATTCTCAGGAAGATATGGCTGCGCCTGAAGCTGATGCACCAATGTTGCTAAACAACATGTGGAAGAACTTCTTAGAGCTAGATGCGGGTAATGATGACCGAGCGTTGATCGAGATCTACAACGACACGCAGAGCGATATCGCAGAAGCACACAACCAATTTGCCACAGGTATGCTGAATCTTCAGCACCGTGCTTGGGCAGAGCAGATGTCTTTGCGTATTAACTACGAACTTAGCTCTCGTATGAGTACTAAGAACCGTTACCATCGTCCTATTTTGGATGAGTTGAGCGAGCGTTTAGCCGACAAGTTCTTCGTGAATTTCTCGCTGTTCCAATCGTTACCTGATGCTTGGGGGATCGATCAGGTATTCCCTGTATTACCTCTAAGTGGTTTGGATAATGCGGATGAGCGACGCGCTGTGGTACTGGATATCACATGTGATTCTGACGGTACGATTGACCAGTATGTTGATGGCCAAGGTATTGAAACAACGCTGCCTGTTCCTGCATGGAACCCAGATGAACCTTACCTGATGGGTTTCTTCTTAGTAGGTGCATACCAAGAGATCTTGGGTGACATGCATAACCTATTTGGTGATACCCACAGTGTAGTTGTGAATGTTAATGAAAGTGGTCAAGCGAATATCGATTATATCAACGAAGGCGATACGGTTGAAGACATGATGCGTTATGTTCACATCGATATGGACCTGATTCGTCAGAACTACAAAGAACTGGTAACAGCAAAAGTACCAGCACAAGAGCAGCAAAGCGTACTTGAAGAGTTAGAGCAAGGCCTGATGGGTTACACCTATCTTGAGGATTTTTAATGAACGATCTATTTACGAAACCAGATTACTCGCTGTATTCCAACGCCATGACGTTTATGCGTCGTCCATTGGTACAGAACCCAATCGATAGCGATGCTGATGTGGTTGTGTTAGGTGCGCCGTTAGATATGGCGACGTCGGGTCGACCGGGTGCTCGTATGGGTCCTGATGCGATTCGTCGTGCGTCGGTAAACTTGGCGTGGGAAGGCAAAAAATTTCCTTGGGACTTCAATGTATTTGAATATACCTCGGTGATTGATGCTGGCGATCTTGTGTTTGATTGTGGTGATGCAGAAGACCTAACTCAGCGTTTAGAAGCGGCTGCTGATGCGATTCTAAATAGTGGTAAAACTTTGTTAGGTTTAGGTGGCGATCACTTCATTACACTGCCTTTGTTAAGAGCATACGGCAAGAAGTACGGTGAGATGGCTCTGATTCACTTCGACGCGCACACTGACACTTACAGTCAGGGCAGTCGTTACGATCATGGCACTATGTTCTACCATGCGCCAAATGAAGGCCTTATCTCGCCAGAACACTCAGTGCAAATTGGTATTCGTACAGAGTACAAGCAGGAAGGACACGGCTTTAACGTTATTGACGCGATGCAAGCGAACGACATGAGCGTGGACGAGATCATTGCTCAAGTGAAAGGCATTGTTGGTGATAAGCCAGTTTACCTAACGTTTGATATCGATTGTCTGGATCCTGCTTTTGCTCCGGGTACAGGTACGCCAGTATGCGGCGGTTTGAATTCAGATAAAGTCCTGAGAATCATCCGCGGTTTGCAGGGCATTAATATGGTTGGTATGGATGTTGTTGAGGTTTCACCTGCGTATGACCAAAGCGAGATTACAGCATTGGCTGGTGCAACTATCGCACTTGAGCTGCTTTATGTTTGGACGGCAAATCGCCTCGCTAAATCATAGTGTTTGATTGTTAAAAGCGTAACGCTACATACTGATTTTAAAGCCCACTAAGTTTCAACTTAGTGGGCTTTTTTGTTTTGTCGAGCAACAAAAATTCTATTCTCGCATCTCAGTAAGTAGTCTTTTCTTGGCTGTGAACTAATATGCTAAAAGGCTCGTATTCTACGATCTATTTCATGGTTTGTGAGCGAAAAATCATCACATTGATTCTGAGAGGTGTCTCAAAGATGGGACTTGCCTCTGCTTTACTAAGGATGCAGAGCTTACCTCGATTAATGCCCTGTATTCGCTAATGATTTATCAACTTTATTACTGTATATATTTATAAAACGAAGATGTGTCTTTATATTGCGCGCTCATTTGCATATCAATCAGCATCCTACTAACTTTTGACTAGGGTTTTTAAGCCTTGAAAGAATACTTGGATTTGCGAAAAGATGTCTCTTCGCACAGACATGGCATTTTTTATGGGGAAGACTAGGCTTAAGGGTAAGTAAACTATAAAAAAACAGGTGAAATACTTCTCTCTTTTCAAGCCGATTGGGCATAACAATGGATTGCCATTGATGAGAGCTAAGTATGCGTTCAATTAAAACCTGAAATTGCTATTACAAATAATTTTCACAGCGCTTAAAAATAGTGCTTTGTGACAACGGGGGATGTATGGATATTGAAGTTTCGCGCCAGGTTGCGGTAGTTGAAGCTACGAGTGGAGATGTCGTCGTAGTTAAGCCAGACGGCAGCGCAAGAAAAGTTTCAGTTGGCGATACCATCCGTGAAAATGAGATCGTGATTACGGCCAACAAGTCAGAGCTTGTATTAGGCGTTCAGAATGATTCGATTCCGGTTGCAGAGAATTGCGTCGGTTGTGTTGATGAAAACGCTGCATGGGTAGATGCCCCAATAGCTGGTGAGGTTAATTTTGACTTACAGCAAGCAGACGCAGAAACCTTCACTGAAGACGACCTTGCTGCAATTCAAGAAGCCATTTTAGGTGGTGCCGATCCGACACAAATCTTAGAAGCAACGGCTGCTGGTGGCGGACTAGGTTCTGCAAATGCTGGCTTTGTGACGATTGACTATAACTACACTGAAACTCATCCATCGACTTTCTTTGAGACCGCTGGTCTAGCAGAACAAACTGTTGATGAAGACAGAGAAGAATTCAGATCTATCACTCGTTCATCAGGTGGCCAATCAATCAGTGAAACACTGACTGAAGGCTCCATATCTGGCAATACCTATCCCCAATCTGTAACAACGACAGAAACGATTATTGCTGGTAGTTTAGCTCTCGCCCCTAACTCTTTCATTCCAGAAACTTTATCCCTCGCTTCACTACTTAGTGAATTAAACAGCGACATTACTTCAAGTGGTCAGTCCGTTATCTTCACCTATGACGCGACGACTAATTCTATCGTTGGTGTTCAAGGTACCGACGAAGTATTACGTATCGACATTGATGCCGTCAGTGTTGGCAATAACATTGAGCTTTCTCTAACCACAACGATTTCCCAGCCGATTGATCATGTACCGTCGGTTGGCGGTGGTCAGGTTTCTTACACTGGCGATCAAATAGATATTGCCTTTGATATTCAAGGTGAAGACACCGCTGGGAACCCGCTAGCAACACCCGTTAACGCACAAGTTTCAGTGTTTGACGGGATAGATCCGTCTGTTGAAAGTGTCAATATCACTAACGTTGAAACTAGCAGCGCGGCAATCGAAGGGACGTTCTCAAATATTGGTAGTGATAACCTTCAATCAGCCGTATTTGATGCAAGTGCACTGGACCAGTTTGATGGGTTGCTCAGTGATAATCAAAACACGCTTGCGAGACTTTCTGATGATGGAACAACGATTACTCTGTCCATCCAAGGTCGAGGTGAGGTTGTTCTCACTATCTCTCTAGATACCGATGGCACCTATAAATTCGAGCAGTCTAATCCGATAGAACAAGTGGGTACCGATTCACTGACGTTCGCTTTGCCAATCACGATTACCGATTTTGACCAAGATGTTGTAACCAATACGATCAACATTGCCATTACTGATGGCGATAGCCCTGTTATTACTAATGTTGACAGTATTGATGTTGATGAAGCGGGCATTGTTGGCGGCTCACAAGAGGGCACGGCGCCAGTGTCTGGCACTGGCAGTATCACCGCGGACATTTTTGAAAGTGACATCATTGACCATTATGAGCTAGAACCCACTGAATTTAATACTAATGGCACCTTGGTTTCAAATGGCGAGGCTGTGCTACTTGAGTTGATTGATGAAACCAACGGTGTAAGAACTTACGAAGGTTATGTTGAGGTCAATGGTTCGAGAATTACGGTCTTTGACGTTAAAATTGATAGCCCTTCATTGGGCAACTATGAGTTTAATCTTTATGAAGAACTTTCTCATCAAGGCGCTGAAGATGCGCTGTTAACTTTTGCATTGCCAATTTATGCTGTTGATGCAGATGGCGACCGTTCTGCACTGTCTGGAGGTTCGAACACACCAGAAGCTGCTGAGATCCTCGTTAATGTTAAAGACGATGTCGTTGAATTAGTTGATAAGGTTGAATCAGTCACCGAGCCGACCTTAGCAGGCGATACTATTGTTTCGTATAACCTGTTCAATTTTGAAGGCGCAGATGGTTCTACAATTCAATCGTTTAACTACGACGGTGTTGATTACTCACTCGATCAAAGCCTGCTCCCCGATGCTACCCAGATTTTCAGTTTTACTGAAGGTGTCGTCACTATCTCATTAAACGGTGACTTCAGTTTTGAAGTCGCTCGTGATATCGACCACTCAAGTAGTGAAACTATAGCAAAACAGTTCTCATTTTTAGCTGAAGATGGCGATGGAGATACTGATACCTCAACACTTGAGCTGAGTATTACCGATGGTCAGAACCCAACTATAGATCTGATTCCACCTGTCACTTTATCTGAAAAAGATCTTGCCGATGGTTCTGCACCAAGCGGAAGTAAAGTTAGCGCAACTGAAACGATTACCTTTACCGCTGGTAGTGATGATGTAGCTAAATTCCGCATTGAACCAACCGAGTTCAATGTGGGGGGAGCACTAAAATCGAACGGATTTGCGGTTGAGATAAAAGAAGACTCTGCTAACTCGGGTACTTACATAGGCTTTATTACCAATGGTTCTGGCACTGAAGTTCCTGTATTTACGATTGCCTTCTCTACGAGTACGTTGGGCGAATACACCTTTACTCTAATTGAAGCGTTAGACCATGTGGACGGCTTAGACAACAACGATCTGAGCTTTGATCTGCCTATTTATGCGGTTGATACGGACGGCGACGATTCACTGGTGTCTCAACTTAATGTGACCATTGGGGATGATGTCCAGATCATGCAAGATGGTACGTTAGATATTGTTGAACCGAACCTTGTAGACGGCACAATCACGACCAACACCATTGATGTGATGCCAAATCAGAGTGCCGATGGCGCGACGATCACTCAGTTCACTTATGACGGTGTCGTAAATACATTGGATCAAAGTATTTCAGGCGAGCAGCAATTCAGCTTCACAGAAGGCGAGTTGTTTATCACCCTTGAAGGTGAAGTGCGCTTTGAACCTAATCGCGATCTAGACCATTCCGTTAGCGAAGACATCGTGAAGTCGATTGTCGTTACCTCAAGTGATTTCGATAATGACTCTCTGACTTCAACCGTAACGTTGACGATCACTGATGGTGATAACCCGACGATTGACGTCATTCCGAGCGTGACGCTTTCTGAAACTAATCTGAGTGATGGCTCTGCTCCAAGTGGCAGCGCGGTAAGCTCGACTCAAACCATTACTTTTACCAATCAAAGTGATGATGTGGTTCGTTTCCGTATTGAGCCAACGGAGTTCAATACTAACGATGATCTTAAATCGAACGGTTTAGCCGTTGAGTTACGTGAAGATCCGGCAGGGTCTGGTGACTATATTGGTTTTACTACCAGTGCTACGAATGTAGAAACCACGGTATTTACGCTGAGTTTCTCTAGCACTACATTAGGTGAGTATACTTTCACTTTACTTGAAGCGTTGGATCACCAAGATGCTCGAGGCAACAACGACCTCAGCTTTGATCTACCTGTTTATGCGGTAGACAGTGACGGTGATGATTCGCTGATGTCTCCGTTAAACGTCACTATCGGCGATGATGTCCAAATCATGCAAGATAGTACGTTAGATATCGTCGAGCCAACCGTCGCAGATTTGGCCGCTGGCACTGTGACAACCAACACCATTGATGTGATGCCGAATCAAAGTGCCGATGGCGCGACGATCACGCAATTCACTTATGATGGCCAGCTTCGAACGCTTGACCCAAATGATAATGGCGAGCAGCAGTTTAGCTTCACAGAAGGAGAGCTGTTCATCACTCTTGAAGGTGAAGTGCGCTTTGAGCCAAATCGTAATCTAGACCACACGCTGAACGAAGACATCGTGAAATCGATCGTGGTGACGTCTAGTGACTCCGATTACGATGTGCTGACCTCAACGGTCACGTTGACCATTACCGATGGTGATATCCCTACCATTGATAATGTGCCAACAGTGAACTTGTCAGAAACGAATCTGAGTGACGGCTCTGCGCCAAGTGGCAGCGCGGTTAGTTCAACTCAAACCATTACCTTTACTAATCAAAGTGATGATGTAACAAGTTTCCGTATTGAACCGACTGAGTTCAATGTTGGTGGCGCTCTCACATCAAATGGTTTGGCCGTCGAACTGAAAGCTGACCCAACCACGCCGGGTGGTTATATAGGTTTTGTTACGGATGGTTCGAACGTCGAAACCAACGTGTTCACGATTAGCTTCTCAGATACCAATTTAGGGCAGTACACCTTCACCTTACTTGAAGCGTTAGACCATGTGGATGGTTTAACGAACAATGATCTGACCTTTGATCTTCCTGTTTACGCCGTTGATAGTGATGGCGATGATTCACTGGTGTCTCAACTCAATGTAACCATCGGTGATGATGTTCAAATCATGCAGGATGGTACCTTAGATATCACTGAGCCAAATCTTGCAGACGGCACAATCACCACCAACACCATCGATGTGATGCCAAATCAGAGTGCCGATGGTGCGACGATCACTCAGTTTACTTATGATGGTCAAGTTAGAACTCTGGATCAAACGGACAATAGTGAGCAGCAATTTAGCTTCACGGAAGGTGAGTTGTTCATCACTCTTGAAGGTGAGGTACGCTTCGAACCAAACCGAAATCTAGACCACACGGCGAGCGAAGACATCGTTAAGTCGATTGTGGTGACCTCAAGCGATTCAGACAACGATGTACTGACTTCCACAGTGACACTGACCATTACGGATGGTGATAACCCAACCATTGACGCAGTGCCAAGCGTTACTTTGTCTGAAACGAATCTAGCTGATGGTTCTTCACCAAGCGGCAGTGCAGTCAGTCAAACTGAGACGATTACTTTCACGAACCAAAGTGATGATGTGGCGAGTTTCCGTATTGAGCCTACTGAATTCAATGTCGGCGGTGCGTTAAAATCAAATGGTTTTGCGGTCGAGATAAAAGAAGACTCTGCTAACCCAGGTAGTTATATCGGTTTTATTACTGATGGTTCGGGCGCGGAAGTTCCAGTGTTCACGATTGCCTTCTCTACGAGTACGTTGGGTGAATACACCTTTACTCTGCTTGAAGCGTTAGACCATGCAGATGGCCAAACGAATAACGATCTGAGCTTCGATCTGCCTGTTTATGCGGTTGATACAGACGGCGATGATTCACTGGTGTCTCAGCTTAATGTGACCATTGGTGATGATGTCCAAATCATGCAAGACGGTACGTTAGATATTACCGAGCCAAATCTGGCTGATGGAACAATCACGACCAACACCATTGATGTGATGCCAAACCAAAGTGCTGATGGTGCGACGATCACTCAGTTTACGTATGACGGTGTTGTAAACACACTGGATCAAAGCATTTCAGGTGAACAGCAATTCAGCTTCACCGAAGGCGAGCTATATATCACTCTTGAAGGGGAAGTGCGCTTTGAACCGAACCGCGATCTAGACCATTCCGTTAGCGAAGACATCGTGAAGTCGATTGTAGTGACTTCAAGCGACTTCGATAACGATCCGGAGACTTCAATCGTAACGCTGACCATTACCGATGGTGACAATCCGACTATTGATGCGGTGCCGAGCGTATCACTTGAAGAAGCTAATCTTGCTGATGGTTCCACGCCAACTGGTAGTGCGGTTAGCCAAACGGAAACCATCACTTTCACTAATCAAAGTGACGATGTCGAAAAGTTCCGTTTAGAACCAAGTGAATTTAATACTAACAATGCGCTCAAGTCCGATGGCTTGAGCATTGAGATTCGAGAGGAACCAACAGGCTCTGGCAATTATATTGGTTTCACGACTGATATTTCAAATGTCGAAACCACGGTATTTACACTCGATTTCAGCAGTACCACTTTGGGTGAGTACACCTTCACGCTTCTGGAAGCGATTGACCACACGCCTGTTCAAGGCAATAACGACCTAACATTCAACTTGCCAGTATACGCTGTCGATAGCGACGGCGATGATTCGCTAATGTCGCCACTGGCTGTAACTATCACTGATGATATTCAAGTGATGGTTAATGACTCTCTCACAATTGAAGAGCCAACAGTTGCAGATTTGGCCGCGGGTACTCCGACGACAGCTACCGTTAATGTACTTGATGAAGAAGGTGCTGATGGCACGACCATTACTCAGTTCACTTATGATGGTGGGGCGGTATTAACGCTTGACCAAAACGATACAGGTGAGCAGAAGTTCGTAGTTGCTGACGGCTCACTGTATATCACTCTGCAAGGCGACATTCGTTTCGAACCAAGTCGCAACCTTGACCATACTGGTGGCGATATCGTGAAGTCGATAGTCGTAACCTCAAGTGATTCCGATAGCGATCTTGTGTCCTCAACGGTAACGTTAACCATTACCGATGGCGATATTCCAACCATTGACACAGTGCCAAGCATTACGCTGTCAGAAACGAATCTGAGTGACGGATCTGCTCCGAATTCAAGTGCGGTAAGTTCGACTCAAACCATTACCTTTACTAATCAAAGTGACGACGTGACGAGTTTCCGCATTGAACCGACTGAGTTTAATGTTGGTGATGCTTTGACATCAAACGGATTGGCGGTTGAGTTGAAAGCGGACCCAACCACGCCGGGTGGCTATATCGGCTTTGTGACAACGGCTCCGAATGTTGAAACTAACGTGTTTACGATTAGCTTCTCGGATACCAATTTAGGCCAATACACCTTCACCTTACTTGAAGCACTAGACCATGCAGATGGCTTAGCGAAGAATGATCTGACCTTTGATCTTCCTGTTTATGCCGTTGATAGCGATGGTGATGATTCACTGGTGTCTCAACTGAATGTGACCATTGGTGATGATGTACAGGTCATGCAAAACCAAGCGCTTAATATTATTGAGCCAACGGTTGCTGATTTGGCTGCAGGTACTCCGACGACAGCCACTGTTGATGTGATGCCTAGCCAAAGTGCCGATGGCGCGACAATCACTCAGTTTACTTACGATGGCGGGGCGGTAATAACGCTCGATCAAAACGATACGGGTGAACAGAAGTTTGTCTTTGCTGAGGGTTCACTGTTCATCACCTTGCAAGGTGAAGTGCGCTTCGAGCCAAATCGCAATCTAGACCATACGGCTAGCGAAGATATCGTGAAGTCGATTGTGGTGACCTCAAGTGATTTAGATAACGATGTGGTGACGTCAACAGTAACTCTGACTATTACCGATGGTGATATCCCAACCATTGATGCGGTGCCAAGCGTTACCTTGTCTGAAACCAACCTTGCAGATGGCTCAACTCCAAGCGGCGGTGCAGTCAGTCAAACTGAGACGATTACCTTCACCAATCAAAGTGATGATGTGACCAGCTTCCGTATTGAACCAACCGAGTTTAATGTGGGTGGTGCACTTAAATCGAACGGATTTGCAGTCGAGATAAAAGAAGACTCTGCTAATCCAGGCACTTACATAGGTTTTATTATCAATGGCTCGGGCACAGAAGTTCCAGTGTTCACTGTTAGTTTCTCGGCAACCACGCTAGGTGAGTACACCTTTACCTTACTTGAAGCGTTAGACCATGTAGATGGCCTAGATAACAACGATTTGAGTTTTGACCTGCCTGTTTATGCTGTCGACAGTGATGGCGATGATTCACTGATGTCTCAACTCAATGTGACCATTGGTGATGATGTCCAAATAATGCAAGACGTTACGTTAGATATCACTGAGCCAAACCTTGCAGACGGAACAATCACGACCAACACCATTGATGTGATGCCAAATCAGAGTGCCGATGGTGCGACGATCACTGAATTCTCATTTGGCGGTATTGTCAAAACACTCGACCAAAGCATCGTAGGCGAGCAGCAGTTTAGTTTCACAGAAGGTGAGTTATTCATCACTCTTCAAGGCCAAGTGCGCTTTGAACCTAATCGTGACCTTGACCACTCTGCCAGCGAAGACATCGTGAAGTCGATTGTCGTTACTTCAAGTGATTTTGATAACGATCCTGTGACTTCAACCGTTACGCTGACCATTACCGATGGTGATATTCCAACTATCGATGCGGTACCAAGCGTTACGCTCTCAGAAACAAACCTAGCTGATGGTTCTGCGCCAAGTGCCGGCGCGGTCAGCTCAACGGAGACGATTACTTTCACCAACCAAAGTGATGATGTGGTTCGCTTCCGTTTGGAACCAACCGAGTTCAATACTAACGATGCGCTTAAGTCGAATGGCTTAGTGGTCGAACTGCGCGAAGATCCTCAAGGCTCTGGTCAGTACATTGGTTTTACTACCAGCTCGTCTAATGTAGAGACGACAGTATTTACGCTGGACTTCAACTCCGGAACCTTAGGTGAATACACATTTACTTTAATCGAAGCTCTGGATCATCAAGATGCGCGTGGCAACAACGATTTAAGCTTTAATTTACCTGTGTATGCGGTGGATAGTGATGGCGATGACTCGTTAGTTTCTCAGCTTGGTGTGACCATTGGCGACGATGTGCAATTGATGCAAGACGGCACAATCACCAGTCGTGAGCCGGCAGCAAGTGTTGAAACATCAAATACCTATGATGTGATGCCAAGTCAAAGCGCTGACGGAGCGAAAGTCACTTCATTTGTTTTCGATGGTAACACTGCAGAAAGCCTTGATTTAAATGTGAATGGTGAACAAGAGTTCGTGTTCACCGAAGGCTCGGTATTCATTACGACAGAAGGTGAGATACGATTCGAGCCTGTACGTAATCAAAACCATGCAGGTGGTGATATTACTAAGTCGATTGAGGTGACGTCTGTTGACCTCGATGGCGATATTGTCACATCGACAGTGACACTGAAGATTGTTGATGGTGACCTTCCTACCATCGACCTTGTTCCCGGAATTACGTTATCTGAAGTGGATCTGGCCGATGGCTCTGTGCCAACCGGTAATCCAGTGACAATGACACAAACCATTACCTACACAGCGGGTAGTGACGACGTAAGCCATTTCAGAATTGACCCTATGCAGTTCAATACTTCAGGGGCTTTGAAATCGAACGGTCTAGATGTCGAAATAAAAGAGCAACCAGCTAATTCTGGTAATTACATTGGCTTCGTTAAAGACGGTTCTAACGTAGAAACCAACGTCTTCACGATCAGCTTCTCGACGAGCAATTTAGGGCAATACACGTTCACACTGCTTGAAGCGTTAGATCATGTAGATGGATTACAAAACAATATACTAAGCTTCGATGTCCCTGTTTTAGCGGTTGATGCGGATGGTGATGATTCTGCAATGTCGCCAATGACGGTTGCGATCACCGATGACGTACAAGGCGTTCAAGATGGTACATTGAGTATCACTGAGCCTTCATTAGCTGATTTGGCATCGGGTACGCCACCAACGACGCCAATCATTGATGTTATGCCAACACAGAGTGCTGATAGCGCGAAAGTGACACAGTTTACTTACGATGGTGGCACAGCTGTTACGCTAGACCCAAGCATCGCCACAGAACAGGTCTTTACCGTAACCGATGGCTTATTGTATATCACCATTGAAGGGGAGGTTCGTTTTGAACCGAGCCGAGATCTTGACCATTCATCTGGCGATATAGTAAGAACGATTGTCGTTACCACCAGTGATTTTGATAACGATACAGATACCGCGGATGTCACCTTGACGATCGAAGACGGTATCGATCCCGTTATCAATGTGGTTCCAGATGTTAACTTATCGGAAGTTAATCTAGCGGATGGCTCGACGCCAACTGGTTCTCCGGTAAGTTCGATTCACACAATCACTTACACCGAAGGAAGTGATGATTTTAGTCACTTTAGAATTGCGACCAACGAATTCAATCCTGGCGATCTGTTGAAATCAAGTGGTCTTGTTGTTCAACTAAAAGAAGATCCTGCTTCTGCTGGTGACTACATTGGTTATACCGATGATGGTATGGGTAACGTTACCGATGTATTTACCATTAGCTTTGATAGTGCAAACAAAGCTCAGTTTACATTTACCTTGATTGAGGCACTTGATCACCTTGATGGCGTGCTTTACAACAATCTGACGTTCCGTTTGCCTATCTATGCTGTTGATACAGATGATTCTGAATCAACGAAGCGCGATGTGGTGGTTACGATAGAAGATGACCTCCAGCAAATGCAAGATGGCTTCTTAACCATTACCGAACCAAGTTCTGGTACTCCAACAACAACTACCGTTGATGTGATGCCAATACCAAGTGCAGACGGCGCGAACATTACGCAGTTCACGTATGACGGTGGTTCTCCAATTACTCTGAATCAGAACATCAGTGGCGAACAAGAGTTTGTTTTCACTGAAGGTTCATTGTTTGTGACATTAGATGGTGACGTAAGGTTTGAGCCAAATCGAAACCTTGATCACTCTGCAGGGAACATTGTTAAGTCAATCGTGTTCACGTCTTCAGACTTTGATAACGATATCTTTTCGTCGACGGTTACGCTCACCATTGTTGATGGTGATGGGCCAACAATCGACGTTGTGCCGGGTGTGGCATTGTCAGAAAGCTTACTTGCTGATGGTTCGACGCCTAGCGTAACCCCTGTGAGTATGACTCAAACCATTACTTCACTTGCAAGCAGTGATGATATTGCTGAAATAGTGGTGGAAGTAGGGTTGTTCAATACCAACGGCGCGTTGAAGTCTGATGGCCTTGAATTGAGTTTACGTGAAGATCCAGCTGGTTCAGGCGACTACATTGCATTTACTACTAATGGTTCAGGTGCCGAGAAAATCATATTCACTCTGGATTTTGATGACACGAATCCGAGCCAATATACATTTACTCTGCTTGAACGTTTAGATCATGTTGATGGTTTAGGAAATAACGATCTGAGCTTTGATCTTTCTGTTTACGCGGAAGATACTGATGGTGATATTTCAGCGTCTAAACCACTGACTGTCACCATCACCGATGATGTTCAGCTGATGCAGTCAGGTGCGCTCAACATTACTGAGCCAACCACGGGAACACCAACCACAACGACATTTGATGTGATGCCTGCGCAAAGTGCAGATGGCGCGACAATCACTAAGTTTGTGTATGACAATCAAGCTGAAACAGCCTTGGTACAAACCGACACGGGTGAGCAAGAATTTGTGTTCACTGAAGGTTCCTTGTTTATCAATCTCGAAGGGGATGTACGTTTTGAACCTAACCGCAATCTAGACCACTCTAGTGGCGATATCGTCAAGACCATTACGGTGACATCTGAAGATAAAGACGGCGATATCGTGACGTCTACAGTGACGTTAACTATTGCCGATGGCGCGCCACCAACTATCGACACCGTACCGACTGTCGCGTTGGCTGAAGCAAATCTGATTGATGGTTCTTCACCGGGTTTACCTGTTAGCCAAACTGAAACCATTACTTTCACAGCAGGAAGTGATGATGTGAGCCACTTCCGTATTGATCCGGCTCAATTCAACACATCAGGCGATCTGAAAGCGGATGGTTTGGTGGTTCAGTTAAAAGAAGATCCTCTAAACAGCGATAATTATATTGGTTACGTTGAAAGCGGCGGTGTCCAAACGGATATCTTCACCATCACCTTTAGCAGCGTGGTTCTAGGAGAGTACACATTCACCTTGTTGGAAGAGTTAGATCACCTGCCTGTACAAGGTAACAATGATCAAATCTTCACCTTGCCAGTGATCGCAGTCGACAAAGACAACACTGATTCAGTGATGAAACCCCTTACCGTGACCATTACCGATGATGTTCCAACCATTACTGACACCACTGTCGCGAGTACGTTTGTGGTTGATGAAGATGATTTGGGCGCTTTGGCACAAGCGACAGGTTCGTTTGTAACCACAGAAGGTGCAGACCAAGTCGAGGTTTACGAACTACGTAATATATCAACGTTGGAAGCAACGCTATCGTCGGGCAGTGAAGGTATTAAGATCGCTGAGATCACAGGTGCTGCTAACACGACCACCTACCAAGGCGCAACTGACCCAGGCGGAACGCCAATCTTCACATTAGTGCTGACTGATGATGGTGCTTACACGTTTACCTTGCTTGGCCCTCTCAATCACGCTACGACACCGAGCAACCTCGATACACTCACAATACCGTTTGATGTTGTTGCTGTTGATGGTGATGGTGATGATTCTAACCAATATGTATTGCCAATCGAGGTGCTCGATGATGTGCCTGTGATGACCGCTCCGACAGGTGAAACCGTTGTTGATGAAGACGATCTTACTGGCATTGGCTCCGATCAATCTGAAGATACCATTATTAATGGACTGTTTACCGTTGATGAAGGTGCGGATGGCGTTGTGCTGTATGAGCTGGTTGATGAAGATTTGGTTCTGACGGGCTTAACTTCTGATGGAGAAAGCTTAGAGTGGCTAGCTGTTTCACAAAACGGCACAACATTTACTTACGTTGCTCAAACTGCAACGAGTAATGAAGCGGTGTTCGAGATTATTTTCGATACCTCGGATAACAGCTACCAATTTGAATTGTTTAAACCACTTAAACACCCTGATGGTGCAGATGAAAATGCGATTGACCTTAATTTCTCTGTTGTTGCAGAAGATTTTGATCAAGACCAATCAAACGCGATCGATCTAAAAATCACAGTTACTGATGATGTTCCGTTGGTGACAACTCAATCGATTACTCGTCTTGAAGGTCAGGGTTATGGCAACTCTAAAGTCGACATGTTTGCTAATGCGACGGATGTGGGGGCTGATGGTGCGGTACTGAGTCGAATTGAGGGTATCTCAAATAATGGTGCAGATATTGTTTTCCAAAGAGGTAATGCGACTGATTACAGTGACGCATTAAATCTTCAAAGCGGAAGTCGAATTATCCGCGTTTATGAGCAAACCGATGATGGCAATGGTGGTACTCAGGAAAGGCAGCTTGGTACTTTACGCATCAACTCAAATGGTGAGGTTGAATTCAAAGCTAACGGCTATCTCGATCATGACGGCCTAGACACTATCGACTTCTCGATTAACGTGATTGCGACGGATGGCGATTTAGACACCTCTGAAACACCGTTAGATATTACGATTACTGATAGGGATTCTACAAGAATTGCGCTGAAAGTGACGACCTTCGAGGATGCAGGTAGAGACTCAACCATACCTTACGCAACAGGTGATGAGCCGACTCTTGAGAATGTTCAAGATAACCAAAATGGTTTGCCGAATGCGCCAGCGCAAGTTGCGCTGCAAGTTAGTCTGTATGACCAAGATAACGCTGAATCTATTGGGCAGTTGACGATTAAAAGCCCGAACGGAGGTGATAGTCACCAAGGTACTTTTTATTACTTTGATGGTGCTGACTACATTGAATTATTGCCTGAGTCAAATGGGAGCATTATATTTGGCTCTCCTGAACTCGAACAAAGCTTCGCTCCAAACCCGAGTGAACCAAGACAAACTATCGCGACGATAGACAACCTGTTCTTTGTTCCAGACCAACACGCTAGTTCGGATGAAACTGGTGGGCGAGTTCGTTATGAGCTTGAAATTGAGAAAAATGGCACTACGGAGCACACCATTAACTCAAACTTCAGAATCGAGATTGAAGCGGTAGCGGATATTGCGGCTTGGGATGATTCCAACAGCACGTATCAGTATCAAGTCAACGAAGATGAAGACAATGTCACATTGCAGCTGAACGCAGAGTCGCAAGATAACAGTAATACTGAGACGATTACCTATGAACTTGAAGCCGTTCAAGGCGACGGGAAGTTTGAGTTACTTGATCAAAATGGCAATGTGTTAACGCCCGTTAATGGTGTTTATATCATCGCATCTGCTGATATCAATAGCACCGTAGTTAACCCTATTGATAACTTCTCAGGGCAGATTGAGTTCAAAGCGACGGCAATTACGGAAGAGACGCTTAACCCATACGATGATTCAGCCAACGGTGGAGCAAACGATAAGACGACGGCTCGTTCTGTGGAACAAAGTATTGTTATTGATGTGACCGCAGATGCGGACCCTGGCACATTCAGTGTTAGTCGAATTCAGATCAACGAAGACAATATCGATGATCCAGATTACGTCGGGCCTTTGGACAATAAAGACGCGTTCACGTTAGACGAAGTCATCACCATGACAGGTTCGGTCGATTCTGACAGTTCTGAAGAACTGTTTGTGCGCATCAGTAATGTTACGGAAGGAGCAGTGCTTTACTTCTTAGGCACCACGACAGTCGTTCCGACCATCACGATCAATGGTGTGGATTATCAAGAAATCGCGTATTCCGACTTGGCTAACGTTGAGGTTGTTCCAACTAAACACAGTAATGTCGATTTCACCTTCGATGTCACGGGTGTGGTCAAAGATACGGCAAATCTATCCACGGGCGCCCAAATCGATGAGGAGATATTAGGAACTAAAACCGTCAACGTTGAAGTCAAAGGCGTTGCCGATACTCCTTATGGTGGAACGAATGGCACGGCTTGGAGTGCAATTACAGATGGCACTACATCTGGTGTTCAAACCACGATTCAAGAGAGCCAAAATGGTGATACCTTTGCTGAGCTTGATTTCACCGTGTTGTCGGGAGAGAGGAGACCAGATACTGGCACTACACCATTAGCTGACGATGGGTCAGAATCAATAACCGTTATTTTATCGGGTATACCCGATGGGGTTGTTCTAGAAGACGGTGACGGTACGGTTATTGATCTTAACTTTGTTGGTTACGAAACTGGACCGGGCGGTAGTCCTGATCTATCGAAACCAATCTACGAAGCGAACATTACTGAGGCAGGTAAAACCTCAGGCATTCGCATTCGACCTGTCGACTCATCGACCGAGAATATTCACATTCAAGGTAAAGTGATTGTGACTGAGAATGATGGTCACACGCTTACGTTTGATCAAGAAATTCGAGTGCTAGTCGAACCTATAATCGATACATCAGCGACGTACAATACAGTGACTCGTGGGAATGAAGATACTGCTATCAATATTGATTGGCACCCTGAAGGCACGGATTACATTGATGACGATGAGCATTTTACTAAGATAACTATTAATGGAATACCACTGGGTGTTACTGCAGTAGTCAACGGTGATGTGACCGTTGATGACTCAACCCCAGGAACATTGATTATAACGCCTAAAGATGCTTCCCAAACTCCTGAACAATTTACCCAAATTGCATTAGCGAATAACTTTATTCAAATGACACCTCCAGCTGACTCTAGTGCTGATTTTACGTTAACCACAGAGGTTGATGTCGAAGAGCGTGATCATGAGTATGTTGATATCAACAATACGGGTCAAGGCATAGCTATGGCGACTGTTACCGGTACGATTAATGTTGTCGTACGGCCTGTCGTTGAACCTGGAGATGCCGACAACAAGATTGTTGTTTCAAACGAAGATGGCTCTGGAGATCTGACTACGATTACGGCTGACGCTAATGGCGTAATTAAATTTACAACTAACAGTGATAACCAAACGACTGATACTAACGGAGACGAAATCTGGGACGGTGAATACGTCGTCCGATACCAAGAAACGGATTTAAGCACAGTAGAAGAGCAAGTCGACGAAGTGATTGTTCAGTTGACTAACACCGACGGAAGCGCGTTATCTGATGATATCTTAGGGCAACTTTTAGTAACTGGCGCCTCTTACGAAGGCGGTGGCCGATGGGTTGTAACCAATGAAGATGCCTTTAGCGTCAGTGCGCCCAATGGATTAGATTTTACCCCTGCCAATGATGCGGATGATGTAGCTACTGATTTCAATGATATCAAGATGACAATTTTCACTTTGGTATCAGATCCTGGTGATGCTAACAATGAAACGTCCGCCCAAGTGCAACGCACGGGAGAAGTAACGCTTTCTTATCCTGAGGTGCTGACGGCACCTGACAAAGTTGCTGCAGATATTGCGATTGTGCCAAACAGTGTTATCGACGCCGTTGAGGATACTCAGCTTGATCTCGGAGCGGCACTCAACGGTATTTTGAGCTTGACGGGTCGCGATGATTCTACTGACCAAGTGACGGTAATCATTGATGGCACTTTGGTCATCGATGCTACTACATCATTCCCAATTAGCCTTTCGGGAGCAAGTGATGTTGACTTTGTTAACGGGAAATATGTTTACGAGACGACTGTTGAGCAGGGCGTAGCCGTCGATTCATCGGGTTTGTTATTGAATCTGCCACCAAACTACTCTGGTGACTTTAGGTTGCCAATGACCATCGTGACCAAAGATTTACAATCTGGCGATGAGAAGACCTTAGTGACTGAAGTTATCATCAAAGTCGCACCAGATGCTGAGACGGATCCAACGATTGAGGTGAATGTCGTGGGTTCGCTTGATGATGCCTTTAATCCTGTTGATACCGACGGTCAAGCTGGGCAAGATCCGGTGGGTTACGAAGACACTTATATTCAGCTCGACTTCAATTCGACCATTTCGGATCAGGTTTCCGGCGTCGAAGGCGGCCAAGAAGCGTTTACGTCCATTACTTTAACGTTGGACGACCCTTCTATAGGTGCATTCTATGACAACACGGGTACTTCATTAGGTACATCTGTTACGTTTAATCAGGCTGAAATAGCAGCGGGTGCACTCGATAACGTGCTCTTTAGGGCAATCGAAAATTACCCAACGGGTAATGATATTAACCAAGTGCAGGTTAATGTCAGCGGTACAGTCACAGATACCGCAACCTATAATGATCCTGCTTCTCCTGCGGGTACGGCAACAGACTCAGATACTTTCTCTACGAGTGTCAGCTTTGAAGTCGTTCCTGTGGTCGATGAAGTGTCTGTCACTGGACCGGGTAGCGATCCGGATGTTATCGAGATTACAGGTAACGAAGACCAACTTATTTCCTTGTCAGGTACGGGGCCTGTATCGATTGCACTGACTGACCTTGATGGTTCAGAACAGTTTGTGTCGATTAAGTTTACCGATGTCCCTGATGGCTTCCAAATGCGTGCAGATGCAGGCTCGACATATACCGTGAAAAATAATGGTAATGGAGAGTGGAGTGTTCAACTGCCTCAAGCTTCGGGGTTGTCATTCGATTTAAGTGAGATTTCGATCTTGCCGCCTAAAAACTTCAGTGGTACCGCTGAGTTTGGTGTGGAAGTCTTCACTCAAGAATCGTTGCTGGGTGTGCCTACTGCGGCGGCAAACTTGCCAAGCTTCAAACTGCATGTGGTACCTGTTGGTGATGATGTTGATACTAACCCGACTGATTCTGTGACAGGTAATGAAGGCCAAAACATTGATATCGAAATCAATGCGACTATTTTGGATAAAGAATTGTCTGCAACAGGAAGCGGGACGTATACCGAGAATGCGCCCGAAACGCTTCGAGTTGAAGTGGCGGGTGTTCCTCAAGATGCTTCTATTTTCTATCCAGATGGCACGACATTGGCTAGCTACGATCCGGCGACGCAGCTTTGGACACTTGATGTTCCTGCACAGTCGCTCGATAAGATCGTATTCAATTCTGGAGAACATAATAGTGATACAGGCAATGTACTGGGTATCAATGGTCCACTGCAGATTACGGTACGTTCTGTAGATACTGATGCTGATAATACAGAGTACCTAGGTACGCCAACCAGCTTCGATGTCGATCTGGTGATTGATCCTATTAACGATCAACCGATCTTTGTGAACGTAACGAATATTGAAACATCGGAAGACATCAGTGTTGCCATCGACAATTTTAGTATCTACGACGTCGACGCAAACTTTGATAATCCAGATGCTCCGTATGAACTGACGCTTAAAGTCGACCAAACACTGACGGGTGCACAGGGTGTGTTTGAGTTTACCAGCTCTCCTGACGTGACGTTTGTATTGCAACCTGACGGCTCATTGGTGATTACTGGTAAAGAAGCCGACATCAATACCGCATTGACTAATGGAGCAGTGACATTCAAACCCGACCCAGACCAGAACTACTTCAACCAGAGTGGTTTAGTCACAATCAATGCGACCCTCGATGATGGTGGTAATAACGGTCTGATTGACGCAGGTGATCCGAATACCGGTCAAACCAATCAAGCTACCTTCACTATTAAGGTGACGGAAGTGAATGATGCTCCGGTCGCGACTAATGTTGATTTAGGTTCGATTGCGGAAGATGGTCAAATCGTGATTGTTGAAGGTGACTTGATTGCAGCGAGTTCTGATCTAGAAAACCATAACCTCACGGTAACCGGCGTAACTCTTACTCAAGGGCAAGGTCAGCTAACACGCTATGAAAATGCTGGTGGTGCTGATGACGCAGCGATTACGGGGCCATTCTGGATATTCATTGCAGATAATGATTTCAACGGCGACGTTAAATTCAATTACTCCATTATCGATGATGGTACCACCAACGGTGTGGATGATTTTAAAACCGATAGCGCTGAAATCAGCCTTGTAGTTACTGAAGTCAATGACCAGCCAGTGGCATCGAACATTGATTTGGGCACCATGCTTGAAGAAGGACAGCTGGTCATTAAAGAGGAAGACCTGATTTCCGCAACCACTGATCCGGAAAACGACACGATTACTGTGAACAGTTTGGTGCTCGATCAAGGTCAGGGCCAATTACAACGCTTTGAGAACGTGGGCGGTGCTGATGATGCTACGATCACTGGCCCGTACTGGGTATTTACCGCAGCCAACGAATACAACGGTGATGTTAAGTTCACTTATACCGTTGAGGACGATGGTACAACCAACGGCGCTGATGATTTCTTAACAGATACCGGCGAAATTAGCGTTGTGGTAACGGAAGTGAATGATCAACCGGTGGCAACGGATATCGACTTAGGAAACATCCTTGAAGAAGGGCAGTTGATCATCAAAGAGGAAGACTTAATTGCTGCTACGAGCGATCCGGAAAACGACACGATTACCGTGACCAATCTGGTGCTCGACGAAGGCCAAGGCCAGTTACAGCGCTTTGAGAACGTAGGTGGTGCTGATGACGCTATGATTACTGGCCCGTACTGGATATTTACGGCTGCTGATGAATACAACGGTAACGTTAAGTTCACCTATACCGTCGAGGATGATGGTACAACCAACGGCGCTAATGATTTCCTAACGGATACTGCAGAGATCACAGCGATTGTCGACGGAGTGAACGATACGCCTGTTGTTAATGGTGACAGTGTCACTACGGTTATTGACGAGGATGCTGGTCAGCTATTGAGTGGTATCAATGTCAGTGACCCAGATTATGTGGATGCATTTTCTAATGACTTAATGACAGTCACGCTGACAGTGGATTACGGTACATTGAACGTATCACTTCCGGCAATGACGACAGTGATGGTCAACGGCAACAACACTGGTTCGGTTATCTTAGTTGGTACTTTGAGTGACCTGAATGCGCTGATTGATACGCCAACCAGTCCAAACGGTGTCTACCTCGATGCGAGCTTGTCTCCAACCAATAGCATTGGCTTAGAAGTAATTGCCAAAGACAGCGGTAACCCTTCTGGTATCGCGATTGAAACTGCACCAGTGGTTTATAATATCGCAGTGACACCAGTCGCTAATGCGCCAACCTTGTCTATTGATCCGGCATTTAACTATGTGAGAAACATTACGACCAGCTCATCTGTGGTCGCTAATAGTGGAGTCGCTTTAGTTGGAATTGTCGCTGCATTGACGGACATTACTGAAGAGTTAACGTTGAAGATCAGTGATGTTCCGGATGGTGTTGATGTAACCAGTGATGTGGGTACGGTTTCGTTGGTGGGTGATACTTGGATAGCGACCGCTGATGCGATCGATAGTCTCAGACTCGTCGAGCAGTCATCATTAGGCAAGCCGTTAACCCCGGGTAATTACACCTTGAAAGTTGAGGCGCTATCTGAAGAGGTGGACAACAACGATATTGCGATATCTCAAAACATCGATCTGAATCTCAATATTGTTGCCAATCCAATAGATCTCGATCTGTCTTCTGAAACAGACGATGTGCAACTTTTAGCGAGTAACTTTGATACCAACCTCACTGGCGGAACTGGAAATGACCGACTTGTAGGTGGATCGGGTGACGATACGCTGGTTGGCGGTGACGGTAACGACACACTCATTGGTGGCGGCGGTTCCGATATTCTAACTGGTGGCAATGGTATGGATTCGTTTGTATGGCTCAATATCGAAGATGGCGTTGAAGACACCATTACCGATTTCAGCCTGTCTGAAGGAGACCAAATCGACCTACGAGAAGTATTACCTGAGTTGAAGAATACATCTCCAGACATGTCTGCATTGCTACAACAGATAGACGCGAAAGTGGAAGGGGATGATATTGAACTAACGATCAATCCTGATGGTTTAGGGACCACAGAACAGGTGATTGTGGTTGAAGACCTTGCGCCACAACTAACCTTAAGTGGCACCATGCCGTCAGACATTCTGGATGCGTTAGTGCAACAAAATGTCATCACTCACGGTTAACGCCAAATTGGAGGCTAGCTATTAGAATCTAACGATTAAACTAAAAGCGAACCATTTAACCATAACGAAAGAGGCCAGCATTGCTGGCCTCTTTTTTGTCACTGTATAAATCGTAAAGAGTTACTTAAGAGAGTTGTGGATCAGGAACTCTTCTTCGACGCCTTTCAATTTCATCTCATCCATAATGAAGTTCACTGTGTTCAACAAGCGTTGTTCACCTTTTGGTATCAGGTAACCGAATTGACTGTTGGTAAACGGTGTTTCACAGCGTGCCGCTTCAAGACGTTCGTCCGTCACTTGATAGAACAGACCTTCAGGAGTTTCTGTCACCATTACATCGACTTTGCCTTCCGCAACGGCTTGCGGAACGTCTAGGTTGTTCTCGTAACGCGTAAAGCTCGCGTCTTGTAAGTTAGCATCCGCAAAAATCTCATTAGTCCCGCCGATATTAACGCCAACACGCACAGAAGAAAGGTTCACTTTTTCAATGCTGTCGTATTGTCCAGCTTTGCCTTTCGCGACTAGAAAACACTTACCAAAGGTCATGTAGCCTTGAGTTTGTTCTGCGTTTAACTGACGCTGCATTTTACGCGTGATACCGCCCATCGCGATGTCGTATTTATCGCTGTCTAGATCGGTCAGTAGATCTTTCCATGTGGTACGAACAATCTGTAATTCAACGCCTAACTGCTCTGCAACATGCTTAGCTACGTCAATGTCATAACCAGAGTAGGTTTTGCCGTCGAAGTAAGAAAAAGGTTTGTAGTCGCCTGTGGTGCCGACGCGAAGTGTGCCTGATTTTTGAATGTCTTCTAGCTGGTCAGCTTGTACTACACCAGAAAGTGCCAGAGCAATGGAAGCAAGTAATAGTGATGTTTTTTTCATTGTAATTATCTGTTGTGTTTGTGTTGTTATTCAAAGTAACAGAAACAATCAGAGAAAGAGATCAAACCATTGGAAAGTTTAAAAGAAAGTGAAATTACAAAAATAGAGGTAAGAAAACTCTGTCTGAAAGAGGGGGGTTACGAGTGTATTGGATGGGTTTCGAGAAGGAGAGGAGACACATTAAAGTGCTATTCAGAGTTAAAAGTATCAGCAAGTTTGAGTGGCAAACAAAAAGCCCATGTTATCGAATAACATGGGCTTCATTTTAGTTTAACTTGTTAGCTATTTAGCAACTGACTCGTTGTTCATCTTAGCCGGAGCTTTAGATGCGTTAACCAGTAGGATACCAACGGTTAGTACCATCGAACCACATAGTAGGAACAACAAGCGTCCTGTTGGTTCGTTTGGAATCAGAGCCATTGCTAGGATACCGAAACCTGCTGTGCTGATAAGCTTACCAAGCATTGAACGCTGTTTAGTATCTAGGTTTTGTTGCTCTTCACCTTCAGCTACTAGCGGCGTGTTCCAGTTAGTGAATAGTTGGTCAACTTCTTTCTCACGTTCAGGCGATAGGCCTTTGTAGAAGCGAGAAGTTAGGATGAAGTAACCACCAGTAAACACTACGTGAGCAGCTAAGCTAAGACCTACTTTTAAGTCGCTCCATTCACGGCCAGTAAGCGCTGTTTCCATACCGAATAGGTGCTCGATGTCTTCTGCTTGAAGCGAGATACCGAAGATGTAAGAAACGAAGCCACCAACGATTAGCGTAGACCAACCAGACCAGTCAGGCGTCTTACGAATCCACATACCAAGTAGTACAGGGATAAGCATTGGGAAGCCAATTAACGCACCTACGTTCATTACGATATCGAACAAGCTCAAGTGACGTAGAGAGTTAATGAACAAGCCAATCGCGATGATGATAATACCCATCATGATAGTGGTTAGCTTGCTGACAATAACCAGCTCTTTCTGAGTCGCGTTTTGACGAAGAATCGGGCTGTAGAAGTTCATTACAAAGATGCCAGCGTTACGGTTCAAACCTGAATCCATAGAAGACATTGTTGCAGCGAACATTGCTGACATAAGAAGACCAACCATACCTGCTGGCATTACGTTCTGTACGAATGCTAGGTAAGCAGCATCACCAGCTTTATCACCCATTGAAGCGTACTCCAATGCGAAATCAGGCATGAATGCACTTACGTACCAAGGTGGTAGGAACCAGATTAGTGGGCCAACAACCATAAGGATACATGCTAGGCCTGCCGCTTTACGTGCGTTTTCACTGTCTTTCGCACATAGGTAACGGTAAGCGTTGATGCTGTTGTTCATTACACCGAACTGCTTCACGAAGATGAATACAACCCAAAGAACGAAGATGCTCATGTAGTTTAGGTTATTACCTAACATGAAGTCGCCGTCGAAATTTGCAACGATGTTAGTTAGGCCACCACCGTGGAAGTAAGCTGCAACCGCACAAGTAATCGTAACCGCCATGATAACAAGCATTTGCATGAAGTCAGAAGCAACAACCGCCCAAGAGCCGCCTGTTACTGCCATCAATACTAGAACCATACCCGTTACCACAATGGTTGCTTCCATTGGGATGTTGAATACCGCTGCTACGAAGATAGCTAGACCATTTAGCCAGATACCCGCAGAGATAAGGCTGTCAGGCATACCTGCCCATGTGAAGAACTGTTCAGACGTTTTACCAAAGCGCTGACGAATAGCTTCGATCGCCGTTACCACACGAAGTTGGCGGAACTTTGGAGCGAAGTACATATAGTTCATGAAGTAGCCAAAAGCATTGGCTAAGAATAGGATTACAATAACGAAACCGTCATTGAACGCGCGTCCTGCGGCACCTGTAAACGTCCATGCTGAAAACTGTGTCATGAAGGCGGTTGCACCAACCATCCACCACAACATTTTGCCGCCCCCTCTGAAGTAATCACTAGTCGACGTGGTGAACTTACGGAACATCCAACCAATAGCGATTAAAAAGAAGAAGTAGGCGAGAACAACAAAAGTATCGATAGTCATCTTTTCAGCCTTTTAAATATCATAATTAACTGGGCTTAGATTAACGCGTTCAAAGGTTTATTTGTACTACAATATTCCCTTAGTATGATCTAGGTCGCATTGATTTTTGGGTGCACACGGTAAGTTAATTTAACCTACTGTTTTTATTGATTTTAATTGTTTTTATGAATTGCTCTAGATCCAAGATAAATTGAAGTTCAAATGTTTATATGTATTACAATATAAGTAATGAGGCTTTAGTTTACCTTATTTATAAGATTTTAATTATAACCGTAACAAATATGCTACAACTGAGCGTGGTTGTGCGACGGGATTCACGTTAAATCTCAGTACTAAATCGCAAAATATTGTTTCTGGCATTTAAGTGTAGCTTATTGTTTTTATGTTGCTATTTTCTATTTCATGCCCTGAGTTGCTCATTATTTATCCGTACTCTTTATCTACGCGATTTATCCGCTCAATTTTTCTGCTGCTCTTGTGTTTAGGGTCTTGGTTTGTCCAACCGCTTCGAAATTGGAGTAGACAACAGCGAGAATCATACCCAATACCCAATAACTAATATCCGATAAGCGATAACCACAGCCACAAGCCTTGTATTGCTTCATGGTGGTTTCTAAGTATATGCAAGAGATTTGTATGTTTATTGACTTATAGGGGAGGAGGTGCCGATACAGGGCTCAAGACACGGTATGAGTCGAGTGAGTTAGATTACATAAGTGAGTGCTTAGAGTGTTTGCCAGGTCGTGTAAGTCGTTCTAGCGAAGTGAAATAGCATGTACACAAAATTACAAATTACCAGTCACAAAGCTGGTGGATGGCCTGATAAACGGGAATGTATTGTAGAGGTCTTAACTTGGTTGAGCGTTGTGCTTTTTAGGTAACAGACTCAAACTATCAACTATCAAACTTCAGTTACCCAAAAGAGCTAGATTACAAAATCCCCAGTTATTGAAAAACCTCAGATAACAAAAAGCCCCACTGAGTGAGGCTTCATCACTAAATCTAAAACAGATTAAGCGTTAACGTGATCAACTGCGTCACGAACAAGCTTGCCTAGTTCGTCCCACTTACCTTCGTCGATAAGGTTAGTTGGAACCATCCAAGTACCGCCACACGCAAGAACAGAAGGGATCGATAGGTATTCATCAACATTCTTCAAGCTTACGCCACCAGTAGGCATGAATTTAACAGGGTAAACGGCTGTTAGTGCTTTAAGCATGCCAGTACCGCCTGAAGGCTCAGCAGGGAAGAACTTCAACGTGCGAAGACCCATTTCCATTGCTTGCTCAACTAGGCTTGGGTTGTTAACACCCGGTACGATTGCAATACCTTTATCGATACAGTATTGAACAGTACGTGGGTTAAAACCTGGGCTTACGATGAAATCAACACCAGCTTCGATAGATGCGTCAACTTGCTCGTTAGTCAGTACAGTACCTGAACCGATTAGCATGTCTGGGAATTCTTTACGCATGATGCGAATCGCTTCGATTGCACATTCTGTACGTAGTGTAATTTCTGCACATGGCATGCCATTTTCAACCAACGCTTTACCTAGAGGGATAGCGTCTTCAGCACGGTTGATCGCGATTACAGGAATTACTTTTAGGTTTGCTAGTTGTTCATTTAATGTCGTCATGAATTCTTTCTCACGTTAAATGTGGGCCTGCTTTCAACTAAGCAAACCCTTGATTAATAGTTAAAGTGCGTAATTATAGAGACAGATCAGGCGTCGCTTCTAGAGGAATGATAGCCCCTGGATGCTGAATCACGGTTCCTGCCACAATATGACCTGCAAATGCAGCATCACGAGCACTACCGCCGCTCAAGCGCTTGGCCAAGAAGCCTGCACTGAACGAGTCGCCAGCGGCAGTCGTATCAACGATGTTGTCTACAGGGTTGGGTGCAACGTATTGAGCGCTTTGGCTTTCAACCACTAAGCAGTCTTTCGCGCCACGTTTAATGACGATCTCTTTCACACCAGACTCAGACGTACGTGTAATACATTGTTCAATGCTTTCGTCGCCGTATAGCTCTTGCTCATCATCAAACGTTAGCAGAGCCGTATCTGTGTACTTAAGCATTTTCAAGTACCAAGAAATCGCTTCTTGTTGGCTTTCCCAAAGTTTAGGTCGGTAGTTATTGTCGAAGAATACTTGGCCGCCTTGAGCTTTGAATTTGTCTAAGAAGTTGAATAGCTGCGTGCGACCATTTTCTGTCAAGATTGCCAGCGTAATACCACTTAAGTAAACCGCGTCAAAAGAGAACAGCTTATCAAGAAGAGCAGGCGTATCTTCCTGATCAAACATGAACTTCGCTGCAGCATCACTACGCCAGTAGTGGAAACTGCGTTCACCAGTTTCATCGGTCTCGATGTAGTAAAGCCCTGGTTGTTTGTGATCCAGCTGAGCAATTAAGCTAGTGTCGATACCTTCCGCTTGCCAATTCTTTAACATGTCGGTACTGAATGGATCAGTGCCGAGTGCAGTTACGTAGCTCGTGTTGATATCTTGCTCTTTTGTTAAGCGTGACAAGTAAAGTGCAGTATTCAGCGTATCGCCACCAAAACTTTGCTTAAGCCCGTCTTGTTTCTTTTGTAGCTCAACCATGCACTCGCCAATGACCGCGATGTTTAATGATTTCATATGCTTACCTTAGCAACTGAGGTTGCGCTAGTTATTATTTTAGGAAATCTTCACGCGCAGGGTTGAAGATATCAAGAAGGATGCTGTCTTGTTCTAGTGCAACCGCACCGTGCATCATGTGTTTACGAGCGAAGTAAGCATCGCCTTCTTTAAGCACTTTCTTCTCGCCGTCGATTTCAGCTTCGAAGCTACCACGAACAACATAACCGATTTGGTCGTGAATTTCGTGAGTATGAGGGTGACCAATCGCGCCCTTATCAAAACATAGGTGTACAGCCATTAGATCGTCAGTGTAAGCAACGATTTTACGCTTAATGCCGCCACCAAGTTCTTCCCATGGGTTTTCATCTAGGATAAAGAAAGAGTTCATTGTGTATCTCCTAATCTGTTTAAATCTTTTAAGTGTTACTTAACTTGCATCCATCATAAGGGAATGAGTTCAATTGTAATACAATATATCTAAATTTGTGTGATATTGATCAAGCGATAGTTTATATAGCGTAAATGAATCAACAACTTAAGAATTGCTTGGTATCTGGCATTAGTTAGCTGCATCAATGACTTACGGTGAATTATGTGACTCTACTCATCATTTGGCAACGAATAGGTATAATTAAAGCTCATATTGTATTACTTTATATAGAGTTTGAAAATTTAATCAAAGTTTAAGCAGATAAACTCTTTATTGAGGGTGACAAAGAATATGACGACTAAACCAGTATTGTTGACTGAAGCTGAAATCGAACAGCTTCATCTTGAAGTGGGCCGTTCTAGCTTAATGGGCAAAACCATTGCAGCGAACGCGAAAGACCTAGAAGCATTCATGCGTTTACCTATTGATGTCCCGGGTCATGGTGAAGCTGGGGGTTACGAACATAACCGCCACAAGCAAAATTACACGTACATGAACCTAGCTGGTCGCATGTTCTTGATCACTAAAGAGCAAAAATACGCTGACTTTGTTACTGAATTACTAGAAGAGTACGCAGACAAATATCTAACGTTTGATTACCACGTACAGAAAAACACCAACCCTACAGGTCGTTTGTTCCACCAAATCCTGAACGAACACTGTTGGTTAATGTTCTCAAGCTTAGCTTACTCTTGTGTTGCTTCAACACTGACACAAGAGCAGCGTGACAACATTGAGTCTCGCATTTTTGAACCCATGCTAGAAATGTTCACGGTTAAATACGCACACGACTTCGACCGTATTCACAATCACGGTATTTGGGCAGTAGCCGCTGTGGGTATCTGTGGTCTTGCTTTAGGCAAACGTGAATACCTAGAAATGTCAGTGTACGGCATCGACAGTAATGATACTGGCGGTTTCCTAGCGCAAGTTTCTCAGCTATTTGCACCTTCTGGCTACTACATGGAAGGTCCTTACTATCACCGTTACGCGATTCGTCCAACGTGTGTGTTCGCTGAAGTGATTCACCGTCATATGCCTGAAGTTGATATCTACAACTACAAAGGCGGCGTGATTGGTAACACAGTACAAGCGATGCTTGCGACGGCTTACCCGAACGGTGAGTTCCCAGCTCTGAATGATGCTTCTCGTACTATGGGTATCACAGACATGGGTGTTCAGGTTGCGGTAAGTGTTTACAGTAAGCACTACTCTTCCGAAAACGGCGTAGACCAAAATATTCTTGGTATGGCGAAGATTCAAGACGCAGTATGGATGCACCCATGTGGTCTTGAGCTATCTAAAGCCTACGAAGCCGCTTCTGCGGAGAAAGAAATCGGCATGCCTTTCTGGCCTAGTGTTGAATTGAATGAAGGCCCTCAAGGTCACAACGGCGCGCAAGGCTTTATCCGCATGCAGGACAAGAAAGGCGACGTTTCTCAACTTGTGATGAACTACGGCCAACACGGCATGGGTCACGGCAACTTTGATACGCTGGGTATTTCTTTCTTCAACCGCGGTCAAGAAGTGCTACGCGAATACGGCTTCTGTCGTTGGGTTAACGTGGAGCCTAAATTCGGCGGCCGTTACCTAGACGAAAACAAATCTTACGCTCGTCAAACGATTGCTCACAACGCAGTCACGATTGATGAAAAATGTCAGAACAACTTTGACGTTGAACGTGCAGACGCTGTACACGGTTTACCACACTTCTTCAAAGTAGAAGACGAGCAAATCAACGGTATGAGTGCATTTGCTAACGATCACTACCAAGGCTTTGACATGCAACGCAGCGTGTTCATGCTAAATCTTGAGGAATTGGAATCTCCGCTATTATTGGATATTTACCGCTTAGATTCTGAGAAAGGCGGCGAAGGCGAACATCAATACGACTACTCACACCAATATCAAGGTCAGATTGTTCGTATTAACTTCGAATACCAAGCAAACAAAGAGCTGAACACGCTAGGTGACGATTTCGGTTACCAACACCTATGGAACGTGGCAAGCGGTGAAGTGAAGGGCACAGCAATTGTAAGCTGGCTACAAAACAACACCTACTACACATGGCTAGGTGCAACGTCTAACGATAATGCTGAAGTGATCTTTACTCGCACTGGCGCTAACGACCCAAGCTTTAACCTACGTTCAGAGCCTGCGTTCATTCTACGCAGCAAAGGCGAAACAACACTGTTTGCTTCTGTTGTTGAAACGCACGGTTATTTCAACGAAGAATTCGAGCAATCTGTCAATGCACGTGGTGTTGTGAAAGACATCAAAGTCGTGGCTCACACCAATGTCGGTTCAGTAGTTGAGATCACCACAGAGAAATCAAACGTGACAGTGATGATCAGCAACCAACTTGGCGCAACCGACAACACTGAACACAAGGTAGAACTGAACGGCAAAGTATACAGCTGGAAAGGCTTCTACTCAGTAGAGACAACTTTACAAGAAACGAATTCAGAAGAACTTAGCACTGCAGAGCAGGGGAAATAATAATGAGCTATCAACCACTTTTACTTAACTTTGATGAAGCAGCTGAACTTCGTAAAGAACTTGGCAAGGATAGCCTATTAGGTAACGCACTGACTCGCGACATTAAACAAACTGACGCTTACATGGCGGAAGTTGGCATTGAAGTACCAGGTCACGGTGAAGGCGGCGGTTACGAGCACAACCGTCACAAGCAAAACTACATCCATATGGATCTAGCAGGTCGTTTGTTCCTTATCACTGAAGAAGCAAAGTACCGTGACTACATCGTTGATATGCTGACAGCGTACGCGACGGTATACCCAACACTTGAAAGCAACGTAAGCCGTGACTCTAACCCTCCGGGTAAGCTGTTCCACCAAACGTTGAACGAGAACATGTGGATGCTTTACGCTTCTTGTGCGTACAGCTGCATCTACCACACCATCTCTGAAGAGCAAAAACGTCTGATCGAAGACGATCTTCTTAAGCAAATGATCGAAATGTTCGTTGTTACTTACGCACACGACTTCGATATCGTACACAACCACGGCTTATGGGCAGTGGCAGCAGTAGGTATCTGTGGTTACGCAATCAACGATCAAGAGTCTGTAGACAAAGCGCTTTACGGCCTGAAACTAGACAAAGTCAGCGGCGGTTTCTTAGCGCAACTTGACCAACTGTTTTCGCCAGACGGCTACTACATGGAAGGTCCTTACTACCACCGTTTCTCTCTACGTCCAATCTACCTGTTCGCAGAAGCGATTGAACGTCGTCAGCCTGAGGTTGGAATCTATGAATTCAACGATTCAGTGATCAAGACAACGTCTTACTCTGTATTCAAAACGGCATTCCCAGACGGTACATTGCCAGCTCTGAACGATTCATCGAAGACAATTTCTATCAACGATGAAGGCGTTATCATGGCAACGTCTGTGTGTTACCACCGTTACGAGCAGACTGAAACTCTGCTTGGTATGGCTAACCACCAACAAAACGTTTGGGTTCATGCTTCAGGTAAAACATTGTCTGACGCGGTTGATGCAGCAGACGACATCAAAGCATTTAACTGGGGTAGCCTGTTTGTAACCGACGGCCCTGAAGGCGAAAAAGGCGGCGTAAGCATCCTTCGTCACCGTGACGAGCAAGATGACGACACGATGGCGTTGATCTGGTTTGGTCAACACGGTTCTGATCACCAGTACCACTCTGCTCTAGACCACGGTCACTACGATGGATTGCACCTAAGCGTATTCAACCGTGGCCACGAAGTACTGCACGATTACGGCTTCGGTCGCTGGGTAAACGTTGAGCCTAAATTTGGCGGTCGTTACATTCCAGAGAACAAGTCTTACTGTAAGCAGACGGTTGCTCACAACACAGTAACGGTTGATCAGAAAACGCAGAACAACTTCAACACAGCATTGGCAGAGTCTAAGTTTGGTCAGAAGCACTTCTTCGTAGCAGACGACCAGTCTCTACAAGGCATGAGCGGCACAATTTCTGAGTACTACACAGGCGTAGACATGCAACGCAGCGTGATTCTTGCTGAACTTCCTGAGTTCGAAAAACCGCTAGTGATTGATGTGTACCGCATCGAAGCTGACGCTGAGCACCAGTACGACCTACCAGTTCACCACTCTGGCCAGATCATCCGTACTGACTTTGATTACAACATGGAAAAAACGCTTAAGCCGCTAGGTGAAGATAACGGTTACCAACATCTATGGAACGTGGCTTCAGGCAAAGTAAACGAAGAAGGTTCTTTAGTAAGCTGGCTACATGACAGCAGCTACTACAGCCTAGTAACTAGCGCGAATGCGGGCAGCG